>Ga0184623_10000119_pt1 | contig 31307 bp, 28 predicted proteins | sample PLM1_100_b1_FD_133138 | JGI IMG/M metagenome (GOLD analysis project Ga0184623, IMG submission 133138) | Groundwater sediment microbial communities from an aquifer in East River, Colorado, USA - PLM1_100_b1 | ecosystem: Environmental > Terrestrial > Soil > Riparian zone | place: USA: East River... | reverse complement strand
CGCGTCCAGGCGACGGTCTGGCGGGCGCCCTCGCCGAAGATGATCATGTCGGGCTCCTCCGAGGCGAAGGAGGACCACCCGACCCAGAAGCCGCTGGTCCTGTTCGAGACCCCGATCCGCAACCACCTCAAGCCGGGCGGCTCCCTCTACGACCCGTTCCTCGGCTCGGGGACGGCGCTCGTCGCCGCCGAGCGGACCGGGACGATCTGCCGGGCGATGGAGATCGACCCGATCTACGTCGAGGTAGCCCTCCGCCGCTGGGAGCGCTTCAGCGGCGACGAGGCGGTGCGGATCGATGGCTGAGCCAGACCGACTCCGTCCGACCGACGTGGGCGCTCCCCGGGCGTGCACAGCCGCGGTGGGCGGCTCAGCGACAACGGCCGCTCGCCGGCCCCCGCTCGGGACCGGCGGCAGGCGCCCGGTCAGGCCGCTGGGCAGGCCGGTGTGTCGAAGCCGCCGCTGCCGACGGTGAGAGGCGCGTTTCCCACGTCGCGCGGGATGAGTCCACCGACCGATCCGCCGTTGGCAGTGGACGCCGGCGTGTTGTCGACTTGGTTCGCTCCGTCGTTGGCTACCCCGACACAGCGCAGCGGCGTGATCCCGTGGACGTGCGCGAACGCGGATCCGACCATGGTTAGAGCGAGCGTCAGCGCGAGAAGCAGGCTGGCCATCAAACGTCGCATGACATCCTCCGATGTTCGTCACCCCTTGACGATCGAAATAACGCTCAGCGCGCCCGTTCGGTTTTCTCCGCCAGGCAGTTCGAAGCCACCCGGACCACTCGCCCGTCGACACTATGACCCGATCGTGCTCGGCTACCAACGCCAGGGGCCTAGCAGAGGTGGGTGGTGGTAGGGCGGGCGTGCAGCGCCGTCAAGGCCGATGGACGGCTGTGTCGGGCCACGCCGATGCGGGACAGCGAGTTTTGCTTCCACCACAACCCGGAGACCGAGGAAGAGGCCACCGAGGCGCGACGGCTGGGCGGCCTCCGTCGCCGGCGTGAGAAGACCCTCGCCGGCGCGTACGACATCGACGCCCTGGACAGCGTGGGATCCATCCGGCGCCTGCTCGAGATCGCGACATTCGACGCCCTCGGGCTGGAGAACTCGATCGCCCGAGCCCGCGTGCTCATCAGCGCCGTGCTGGCTGGTGCCAAGCTCCTCGAGACCGGTGACCTCCAGGCCCGCATCGAGCTGCTCGAGGCCGCCCTCAAATCGCGACCCGATGCGACGGATGGAGGCGGCGGCCTGCGGGGCGGCGCGTGACTACGGCTGGGCGGGTTGCCGCGGTCGAGACCGCACTCGGCCCGACCGAGATCGTCCTGCACATCTTGGCCGAGGCGAGGGAGTTCGCCAGCCTCGAGGCCTACACCCGTTCGATCATCGACCAGCCCGATGACGCCGCACCCCTCGATCGGATCACGGCCGCGGCGGAGGCAAGCGTCCGGGCGGCGATGAAGGGCGCCTCACGTCAGGACATCGACGTCGCAGTCCGACACGCCGTCGGCGACGGCATCTTCACGTTTGTCCTGGTCCTCCAGCTGAACGGCGCCGCCCTCGACATCGCCCGCGTCGAAGGGTTGCGCGCGTCGGCGACGTTCTTCTGGATGGGCTCCCTCCTCGGCGGGCCGCGCGAGCGGGATCGGGAGCCTGCGGATAGGGCCGAGCACAGTAGGGAGCAGGTGAGCGCGTGGCATTCGTGGCGGTCGGTCGTGGCTGGGCTCGTTGCCACCCGTACGATCGAAGAGGACGCCCGCGAGCAGCTGGAGGCGTGCTACCTGGCTGGCCAGTCATCGCTTCTGCCGGATGCGGAGGGCGAATGGTCGAGCTTCGCCGAGTTGGTCGACAGGATATGGTCGCTGGCGGAAAACCTCGTGCCGCTCAGCCGAGCCGAGGAGCGCCGGGCGAGTAAGGAAGGCGCCCAGCTGTTCGATGACCGAGTTCGCGATCGCGCGCGCAAGCTCGCCGACGACGCCCGGATCTCGACGTTCGATCGGCTGGGCGAGAACTCCCGTGCACTGGCGATCCTGGAACGACGGCTGGAGCGTGGCGTTGAAACCAGTTAGCCGCTTCCGCGCAGACCCAGTTGAACGGCCAGAAAGCGGTGTCGCCACGCCGACATACCGCGTCCCGGATGGTGAATCCACCTTGACATCGCGCGCCGAAGTCGCGGATAACTCACCTTACGATGATGGTTCGGCCCGGATGACTGGGACCGCGCGGCGCGTTGTTGCTGACGCCCCGATGCACCGACCACCGAAAAGGGTGCGGTCTTTGACCCAGCAAGTTTCCCGGATGACGCGCCGGCCTCGCAGCTTCTACCAAAGCCCCTTGGACACGTTGCGCCATTGGTTTGAGCGGCGGAAATGGTTCCGCCGCTCGCCCCGTCATCCGGGTCGCAAGGACCTGGAGCAAATGAACAAGGCGCAGCTGGATCGGTTCCTTGCCTCGGTTGGTGTCGACGCTAGGGTGGCCGACGGATCGACCGGAGAGCGCCATTGAGCTGCGGCCGACGGACCGCTACAGGATCGCCCGCGACAGGCTGAGTGCTCGAATCCGTCGGTTCGTAAAGTGGGCCGAGGACGACATAGCCGAAGACCCTTACCACGCCTTCAATAGGCGCCGTCTCGAGGATGGGTCCGTCATCGACTTCGCAGTCGCTAATGATGGTCAACTCATCCGCTATCGACCGCTGAATTCCTCGGTTGTGGAACTGATGGACCTCATCGACTTCCGCCCGAAGTGATCACGAGTCAGGCACCCGTGCGGGTGGCCGTGGTGGCATGGCGGACGGGGGAGGAATCGAACCTCCGCGGGTTTTGGCCCGACTACGCCTTAGCGGGGCGATGCCTTACCTCTCGGCCACCCGTCCGGAAGTGGTGCTCGGGCCGGGATTCGAACCCGGACTTGATAGGCTCTCGACCTATTGGCTCTACCGATTGGCCTACCCGAGCGCTGGTGCCGGCCCGGAGATTCGAACTCCGACTGACCGCTGTTTGGGAGCGGGTCCTCTACCGTTGGGATAGACCGGCACTGGTGCCCATCCTGGGATTCGAACCCAGACCGTCTGCGCTCTGAACGCAGTGCCTCTGCCAGTTGGGCCAGATGGGCAATGCGGAAGGCGGCGTGACGTTTTGGCCTATCCGAGTTGGGTCTATAGAACCGGAGCTCTACGCTCAGCCGCTCTCCGCGTCGAAGCTAGCGAGATAGCTCGCCTAAGCCGACGTTAATGAGGGGCACGAAACGGTCCACCCGCGAAATGTACACCGTCATCCGCCTACTGCCCAGCCACGCAACGCCGACTGACCATCCGGTCTGGCCACCTCCCCGGCGGATTGGTACCGTTGATGCGTTGAATCGAACGTAGCCCAGGCCCGAAGCGCCATGGCCGAGGTCGCTAAATGACGACACATAAGGTGAAAAACGACGTCGTCGCTTACGGCGTGGCGTACGTCGCGGGCCTTCTCGCATTGCTTCTCTGGCCGAACCGTAAGAGCACCGACCAGGTCGTCGTGTTCTTTGTCTCCATCGCGATCCTCATCCTGGTGGGGATGGCGGTCGACTGGCTGGCCTTCCACTGGCGCCCCGATCTCCTCGGGTTTCTAACGCTGACGGGATCTGCCTGGAGATTTCGCCCGCTCCGGTACTCGTTCCCCAATTTCCTGGGTTTCATTAAGTCCTTCATGCTCGTGCAGGGGCTCCGAAGCAGTGGAGCCGCAGACTGGGGCGTTACGGCATACGTGGTCGCGCTTCCCCTGCTCCTCGTGGGCTTATCAGCATCGAACCTCTGGTGGGCGCTTGCCTCCAAGTCGGGATCGGGTGACATTCCCGCACGCTGAGTGAGAACTAGGCTGTCCTTGGCGCCCACCACAACATCACGCAAACAGCGAGCGACCCTCCAGGCCGACAGACCCAGACACGAGACAGCAGCGCGAGGCCTGCCGACTTGTCCACCTCTTGGCGCGAGATTGTCCTGACACTCGCCGACCCCGACTCCGAGTTGATCGAAGGCGTCGCCCGCGATCTTGAGGGCCGTAACTTCGCCCAGATGGAGTTGCCGGGCGCCTACTTCCGCATTGTTCGCGACAGCCCGGATGAGGCGATGCGTGCATTGGCCTACGCCCTCGCCGACCTCCGACTCGCCCAGTCACTGGAAGCGGCCGGATGGACCGACATCAACGACGTCATCGATCAGTGCACATACGTGGTCGCGCGCGATCTTGAGGGGACCGTCTGGGCAATCGGCGCCGCGTCGCAGGACGATGACCGCAGGGCCTACATCGAACCGGATATGGGCGGGACCGTCTTGCCGAGCGAATTGCTTTCGTGGAGCCGCTCGACACAGCGACCGCACAAGCACTCACAGCCGCGTTGTCGCGATACAGGATGGACCCGGAGTAGGACCGTCGTAGGCGCGCGGTTCGACGGCCGCTGGTGACAAGGCCCGCTGGCACTTGAAACCGAGTGACACTGGCGCACGCTGAGCGACGGGGTTGGCGCGTCCCGACACACCCAGCCATTTCGCCGACACGATGACGAGATCGTGCGCCAGCGAACGGCCTAGCTCATCGGGGCCGACGCCTATGAATTATTGGAATGAAGGACGTCTCCCACTCGGGGTCGCCAGCACTCATGGTTTGCGTCCTCGAAATAGACCGGTTGAGTGGGACCCTGATCGCCAAACTTGTTCCAATAGGCGCGAACATCGAAGTGGATATGGGCAGGTTTCGAGGTGCCGGTGTTATCCGCTAGCCCGATGATTTGGCCCTGCGTGATCGGCTCCCCCACCTTGTCGACGAAGGACTGGTTTGGGGCGAGGTGGAGGTAGGCGGCGACGGTACCGCCAGGATGTCGAACCAAGACGTGACTCCCGCCGCCGACCGACGCCTGTATCTCGGTCGGGTGTAGGAGGAGATAATCTGCCCACTTCTTCGCGTCCCACCCATACGTATTGATCTCGATGTCGTTCCGCACCTCGATGACGTTGCCATCACGCGCGGCGCGGATCTGTTTTCCGCTGGAACCGTCGTGATGCCCAAAGTCGAATGCGTACGCCTGTCCTCCAACAGGAAAGGGATCGTCGCCGTGACCGGCCACCGGATCATCCCAGTTGCCGTTCCACAGCTCCCAGCCGGGCATGTTGTCAAACGGCAGGCGATAGGCGGCCATGGCTCGCTCGAGGTGCGTGTTCGCTCACTGGATGCTCCAGGATGTCAGCTTCAGGCGGCGTGGCGGCACCTTGTCCTTGTTGAGAGTCTCGTCGCGGACAACTGTCACGAAGCGGCTGGTGCCGAGCGAGATCAGTCTCAAGAGGCTGATCGGTTCGGGCTGGTCCCCGGAGTCGGAATCCAGGGTGACCCGCGAGTCGTCGGGAAGCCAACTCCAAACCATCAATCGCAGTCTGTTCGAACTCGTTCGGGCAGCGGTTACGATCCGGTATCTGGCCTTTGAAGCGCCAAATGACATGTCGCTGTAGTCGAGCCCCGCCGCGTCGACGTCCGAGACCGGCACCATCGCGACCTTCTCGCCGAGTCTTGTGAATGCCCCGCTGGTTTCGTGCCTCCAGAACGTAACTCGGAGCATCCCGTTCAGCACCGGACCGATCGAAGTCGTCTTCGAAAGATCGTCGTTGCCGACACGGGCGGCGGTCGCCCACACGCCGCCGATCTGAGCCAGGGCCACGCGCGTCGCGGCTCGTCCCTTGTCGCCGGAGTCTCCGCGCCGCACGAGGCTGCCATCCTTCGCAACTCGCCACGAGATCAGTTTCAAGGCACTGCCGCATTCGAGCATCACAGGGGTGACGAAGTCATTCGCCGTGGCCAGAACCGGATGGCCGAGCGCGCTTACGGCCTCGCCCTCAGCGAGACCCACTCGGCCCAGTGCCGTCAGCCGATTACTCTGCAGCCGGAGGTACCCGAAGCGGTTCCGCCAGATCGATACGAGTGTGTTTGCCGGAGCCTCGACGTCGAGAAAACTCACTGGGGCGCCAGCGACACCGCTCGTCGCGATCTCGAAGGTTCCGTTGGTGGTGTTCACTCCCCAGACCATCAGCCCGAGTTCTCCACTGGTTCGGCGAAAAGCGGTACACAGCGCCTGCGATGCGCTATCCGACGGCGAAGCGACGTCCGTTATCACTGCCCCTGCCCCGAGGTCCCCCGAATCGCTGAGGCGGCTTAGTGCTCCGGAGCTGTCGAGCTTCCAGGCGATCAGCTTGAGAGACCGGGCGGCCGTGATGGCGGGAGTGACGATCAGGTTCGAGGATGAAATCCGGGTTACATCGAATCGACCGGCATTCATGCCCATGGTGGTCGCGTCAGATAGTCGCGTGATGCCCATCGTGCCTGCCTCTGCTCGGTCCGGCCGCCACGCCGGTCGCAGAGCTTCTAACGTCCGGCAGCTGCAAGACTCGCATCGACCTGGAGTCGCTTCGCAGGCGGCCCAGTGTTCATATTCTTGTCGATGAGCGTCTCGCCAGCGTCTCGGTTAGGCCTCCTGGCACCGTGTCCAGGCTGTGGCATGTCGAGGAGTGTCCATGACACGATGAGCGGATGGTGATCCTTGAACCGTGGCGCATCAAAGGACTGCCGCCTCTCCTTTCAGGTTCGAGCCTTTCAGGTTCGAGCCAACCTCTCCAGCATGTCCTTTACCGTGCGGAGCAGGTCGCGCATCGCCCGGGCCTCCAGAACAAATCCCCGGAGCAAGGCGTCGGTCTCCTCTTGGAGTTCGGCCGCGTCGTTTGAACGGCGGGCCTCAAAGTAGGCGATGGCCCGCTCATATGCATCTCCAACGGTGTCAGCAGCCACATACCGGTCGACCCAGGAGTTCGTGTCCCTTATGGCCGCCGCGAGCTCGTCAAAAGCCGCGTCCACGGCATGCGCGGACGTCGCAAGCGCTGGATCGCGGTGGCTATCAACGAGCCGACGTACGTCGCCCTCCACGAAGGCTGCCAGTGAGGAGCGATCACGCAATCGTGCTGCGGACCGAGAGAGTTGAAGCAGCGCCAAGGGCACATCGAGGTAGCGGATGGGGTCATCCGAGCGGAGCGTCGCCCTGTCAATAACGTCCGCGTTGTTGGAGAGGGCGTTCGCGGCAGACTCGAGGTCGCTCATCGTCGCCGACAATGACTCCCCTTCCTCCAGCGACGAGAGTGGGTACGAGCCGTTCGCCAGGTATGCGGCATACGCGATCGCGTTGCGACGCTCGTGACTGCGTGCTCCCCGCCACTGGCGCTCTTCGCGGAGTTGCACGACCCACGCCAGGACAATGGTGAGGGCCGTCGATTGGACGAAGAATTCGGCTACGCGAGACACACCTTCTGGCCAGCCAAATTGCTGAGAGACCAGCTGAATGACCAGAAGCATTACGGACGCGAGAGTGATGACAAAGATCGCAATCAGCACGGTTCCCGCGCTGCCTCGTCCCAGTCGCATCGGGCTCCCCTCCGGTTAACGCACCGACCTGCTCGCCCCATTCTATGAACCCATCGTGCGACCAGACGTGCCCGGGTCGCTACAGAGCCTCAGGCTTTTTGGCCACCCCAGCGAATCTAGAAGGCCCTCCGTAACCGGTCCGCTCTCCTCGACGCCACTCTCCGTGCCATATCGACGTCTGAGACCTGACATCGCGGCCGGCATCGAGCCTCGATAACGGGGATGGAGGTAGAGGATGGGATCCGCGCCACCGAGGATCCCGAGGTTTGCGAAGAGGAGGGCACCGGCGAATGTTGGTTCCTTGCCGGCTGGCGAGGCTCCGAAAGCTCCGTCAGGCTCGAATCGGAGTTCTCCGCCATCGTCCGGCCAATCCAGGTGACCGAGGAGCGCGCGATCGAATTGCTCGACATCCGGCACACCATGCCCATCGGCGCACAGCGCGATCAGCACCGGTTTCGCTGCGCCGCGCGCCTGCCGCCGTTTTCCCTCGATGGCCTTTGCAACAACGTCACTCGTGTCATCGCGAAAGGCGACGGCGGTCCCACCGCCCCAGCTCGATGGCGCGGTCGGATCCTGCTTTCCGGTCAGAGCGATCTCCAACCGTTCCCCGTCGAGGCGCTCTGAGATCAAGAACTGACGCTTGGCTGTTGCTGGCGGCACTGATCGATAGCTCTCGCGAAGGAGCCGTTTGAGTGGCTGAAGCGACTCGTTCGGTCCGATCGCCGGGACGTGCCGCACCCAAACAAGCCAGCCTGGCGGAGCCTCTCGAACCGCCATGCCCACCGCTGCCTGACGGGCCTTCATGGTCTGGCCGACGGCCGCATTAATCAGAGGAAGCGTTGCCTCGACGCTGACGGAACCGTCCTCGAATTGCGCGCGCCAGTCGACCCGGGATCCTTCCGGGCCCTCGGGCTCGTACTCGAGACCCATCGCGCCAAGGACCTGAAGAAAGCGCCCGATAACAAGCTCGAAGTGCTTGGCGAGGCTCCTATCGACGTGAATCTCCCGGCACAGCACCTGGCCGATCGATGGGGGCAGTGCCGCCAGGTTCCGGTTGTAGAACGCGCGAACTTCGACCGCCCACGCAGAGGTTGATCGCCCAAGCCACGAGCCACGTGACTCCCCATCCAGATCATCGATCGGATCATCCGCCTCGGGGTCCGGAAAACACGCCCGGTCCGCGTTCCTCAAGGATGGCATTCGCCCATATTCTGGATCTCCTATCGCGGTGACACGATGGGAGGATCGTATCGGTCGGGAATGGACGTCGTCCTCCGGGCGAGGGTGGGAAGGACCACGCGCTAGTCTCTATCCGTGGTTGCTGTGAAATGGGGCGAGCTTTTCGAGAAGCAATACGACGCGATCGTTTCGATGTTGCTCGTCGACCTCTACCCGACAGCCAAGCATGTTGACGGGGCCGGTGGAGACGGTGGTCGGGACGTCCAGGTCATGGATGCCGAAGGCCTCCACATCTTCCAACTCAAGAGCTTCTCGGGCCGTATGACTGGGTCGCGCCGGCGACAGGTCGAGCGATCCCTGATACGGGCGAAAGGGCTGTCTCCGCGCGACTGGATGCTGATCGCGCCGATTGACTTCAACCCGTCCGAGCTCGCGTGGTTCGAAACCCTTCGACGGCTCGTGGATTTCTCGATCGACTTCCATGACCTCACCTGGCTTGACAAGCAAATGTCAAGCCGACCCCATATCCACCGATACGTCGTCGAAGACATCACGCACGAAGTGGTTCGCATCGCCGAGCTGCTCAAAGGCGGACAGGCAGTGCTCGATCATGGGCCGCCTGAGATCCTGGAACGTGCTCAAGAGTTGCGGCGACTCCTGGACGACGGCACTCCCGGCTATCGATTCGAGATCACTGTCGCCGAGGGACACCAGTCGTTGAAACTGATACCGCGATACGAAGGCGCGGAGCGTGACTTTCCCATCACCGGGTCCTTCAAGTTCACCTTCCCGAACGACGAAGCTGGACGGGATGCGGCGGCCGAGTTTCAGCGATCCGTCGATTTCGGAACGCCAGTCAACGTTTCATCCGAGTACGTCGCTGAGGTGACCGTGAACGTACCAGCGAATCTCGGGGGAACGTGGAGCGAGGCCCACGTGGAGATCGGGCCGGCGCTGTCCGAGGGGGCAAAGGGAACGTTCGTCATGACGTGCGAGTCCGAGACGGGCGAACGGCTCGTCGAGCTACCGCTCGACTTCGAGCGATCGAGCCAAGGGCAGGCAGGATCAATCTGGAAGGGCGCGGACACGACCGGAACCCTGAGCGCGACGCTCGAGTTCAACGTCGCGACGGGGGCGTTGACTGTGAACCTAAACGTGAAGACGCTGGAGAAGTATTACCCGCACGAGGTACTGCCGGCGTTCCGCTTCCTGGAGGCCTTCGTTTACCCGAACCAGTTTGTCTTACGTACGGAGAACGACGAGCACTTGAGCGATCTCACGGCGGCGCCTGTCGAGGGATGGATCAATCCCCTTATGTTGCCGCTCGTGGAGGGTCAGGCCCTTATCCAGGCAGCGGCAAAGAGGCTTCGTCGCGTCCGCTCGGGTGCCACCCGCGAGGAGATCCGCGACGTACACGTCGCAGCCACCTTGCTTCGGAGCGGCACAGTCTCAGGAACATGGACCCACCTCACGATGGAGCTTCAGGAGGACGTGAGCATCGAGTCCGAGGACAAGGAGCACCAGATCGAGCTCCTCCGCAACGAACCCCACACCGTGACATTCGACGGATACACCTACTCGGTCGGCACGGGAACCCGGATCGACGCGATGGGTCGCATAGTCGGAGTCCTTCGCCGAGACGAAGAAACAATGTCGATCGATCCAATTCCGTCGGACTTTTTGGCGGCGGGAGTGATTCCTGCGGGAACGAATGTCGTTTTCGAGGCCGGGGGGAGCAACAGCCTCGAGATGCGCCTCCTGAGCGATGAGCATTAGCCCGACACCATGAGCGCATCGTCCACAGTTCGGACGCGCTCGGTATCTAGGCGCTAGTGGGTGCTTTCACTGCGGCGACCAGTTCTGTAAGGCGTGCGCCAAAGAACTGTGAGGCGGACACCTCCAGCGGTTGGGCGAGTTCGAATTCCTTCCGCCCAGCAAAGAAGGCCTCGTAGTGCGGCCAAGCGCGCAGGGACCGATTTACCACGCTGACCTTGATTGGGCCGGGATGGCGTTTTGCGTCGCCGCCGAATGTCCGACTTCGGGTCTGCGCAGCATCCAGAATCAGTCGGCGGATGTCGGCGTCGGACGGACTGAAGCTATATCCAACGAAGATGATCTCGTCTGAGCGAGCAATCTGTTCACGAGCCGCCCGCCACGCCGAAGATAGGAAGCCCAACCATAGGTCTTTCTTCGCGGCTGGCGGAACCAACTTGATCTCGGTCCGACGTGCCTGATACAGATCGCAGCACGGTGCTTCACCCTCGAGCCGCTCCCAGTAGCGATGGATCCATGCCAGGGTGTTCGCCGGCCCGGCGCTTCGCGCCGGCGTCTCCAGGAAGCAATACGCCTGGCCACATGAGAGACACTCCAACCAATTGATCGAACCGTGAATCTTCAACAGCGGTGTGCCGGTGGCACCGAGATAGCCGTAGTGTCTAATTGGCCCGTGTGGATCCCAGGGAATCGGGACGATGACGTCGGGAAGGCCGTAGTTGATCTCGGTGTTCGGCTCCAAGACGCCCAGTGCCATCTCAGCGAAGAGATCGTAGTTCAGAGAGACAATTCCGTCGCCTGCTGCGAGCTGTCCGGCCAAGAGGTAATACGGATCGACACCGCCGTCGCCCGCTGCAGACAAGATTCCCTCGATCGCCGTCCCCCGCCACTGCGAGTGCGCGGCCAGCGGGGCCAGCAACTTATCAGCGAGTTGGTCGCGCAGCTCTCGCTCGTAGCTAACGCCGACCTCGCCGCGGCCATTCGTGAGCCTTTCGTGTTGGTCCCGGAGGAATACCCGTGCCTGGCGAGCTGACTCAATACCGAGTTCGATTCCGGCCTCCGACAGCTGGAGCAGCTCCGCGATTCCGTCCAATACGGAATCACGATTCCATCGCCGACCAGCGAGGCGCAGCGCCGACTGATTCAACATTGCGACGAACGGCCAGACTGTGGGCAACCAGGTCGCAAAGCGGTCTCGACCAGCGGCGAAGGCCGCGGCGTAGAGGGGCCGGAGCGTCTCCCCAAACCGAGATGCTCGAAACAGCGCCTCGAGCACCCATTCCACCGAGTTTGCCCAATCCGTCTCATCGATGGTCCGCGATCGCCGCAGTGCCCAGCGGCGTGCGTTCGTTTCGGCGACCTGAGTCTCGAATGGCGAGCCGGCGTAGTCCGTCTTGACGCTATCGACGATCCGGAAGTCGCGGGCCGCAAAGTAGTAGGGGTTGTCGGAGCGCTGATAGCCCAGGTGGGTCCTCAGATGCTGAAACTGGATTCGATCGAGTGTCTCTGCCACAGCGTTCAGTAGCTCTTGCCTGGCTCTGCGCAACCATGGCACCTTGAAGCCGTTCCATGACTCCCCTCGGGCGATCGCCTGATCCAGCCGAGCGAGCAGAGCTTCAATGTCGTGATGTCCGCGAGTCGCGTGGTTCAGTTCTCTGATCCTGCGAACCCGCCTGGGCGGTACCAGATCGAGAAGCATGGGTAGGAAGATCGAGACGGTCGGCGCGCCAATCTCCGCAGAAACCCCCGCGCCCAGGACGAACGTACGACCCGATTTACCGGCTAGCGACTCGTCCATCTAGCCAGCATAGGTAGGGTCCTCACAGAGCGCATTCGCGCGAACACGATGAGTGAATTGTGTCGGACGAGCCGCGTGAATCTTTGGCGGTTTCGCGCCAATTGGCTCATCAGGACGAGCTTTGCCAGAGTCCTCGTGGGACGATCTACTCGGGGCGTTCAAGCCACGGGTCGGCGGTTGGTACAGCCGTCATGCGCACCCTCCCTCGTCACCAATCGACAGGGAGATCAAGCTACCATCACGTCCGCAAATCCTTGACAACCGCGGCAATAGGGACTTGTATCACCGTGAACTCGCTGGTCCACTGAAGGGCTGGGCGGGCGACGCCGGGAGGGATCGCGGCGATGCCGATCTCGGGTGGTGGCCAAGCTGGCTCGGGACTCGATCGAGCGCTTCAACAGGCGCTAGACGCGAATCTCGATGACACCCTTCTCACGGGCGAGATCTTCCGTGGGGAGCGCAAGGACTATCCCGACGCCATTGGCGACACCGACCCCGACGCACGGCCGTGGCAGATGTCCCTTGGCAGCAAGCGCAAGCCGCCAGCCGACGACGAGTCACTTCGCACGATAATCCCGTCTCTGTGGGCGCGCCTAACCGGATCCGCTCCGAAGAAAGCCAACATCGACAGGAGGCCGCAGGCCGGTGCCGCGTGCCCGGAATTCTCCGAGAAGCGCAGCCCGAGCCCCGCCGCTGCAGCCAAGAAGGCGAAGCGGCGAGAGCAGGATGCGTTGTTGGCGTTGCGCGCTCTCCTGACGCAAAGCCCAACTGAATCCGACCTCTTCAAGTTCAACTTCCGCTTCCGCGAGGAGCTGACTGGCGTCGTCATGGTCCACGGCATCGGACCGCAGCTTGCCGGTCAAACCCTGCTCGATTGGGTTCGCCCGATCGTCACCCTGATCGGCGACGTCAGGGCCACCGACCCGCGGTTCGCCCCGCGCAGGAAGGAGTCCGAAACGGCAGCCGACGGCGATCGGAGCCGTGCTGCAAAGCGCCAGGCCGAACCACAGGCCGAGATCTCCGATCCCGTGTACAAGTCGAATATCGACTTCTCCGGCGAGACCTTCCCTGTCGTCCAGATCCGGATCCCAGGCCGGACGGACGTGGCCAAGGGCGATCCCCGGGCTTCCGAGCGCACCTGGATCGTCACCGAGACGTGGTGGGCGTCCGAAGTTCGGCCGCCGACCCTGCGGACGATGATCGACTGGCTCGGCGAGCAGGGCGGCGTCAGCCGGATCGTCCAGGGCATCCAGGAGAACATGCTGGGCCAAGGTGTCGTCGGGACGATCGCCCGGGTCAGCGTCCAGGCGTTCGTGTCGGTGATTGTCTCGTTCGTCCTGCTCGTGCTCCTCGCGCTGCTCGGAATCTCGCGATTGATCCCATTCGGGCCGCTCCAGGACGCCGTCACGCTCCGAGTCGCTTCGAGCTTCATCACTGACTGGTTCGGCGGGGCTAGGACGCTGCTGCGCGATCCGGCGCAGAGCGCCAACGTCCGCGGCCGCCTCGTCGCGACGATCAAGGCGCTGCGAGCCTACGGCTGCCGCCACGTCGTCATCGTCGCCCACTCGGGCGGGACAATGGTCAGTCTGATGACGCTGACCGATCCCGCTTATTCAAAGCTGCGCGTCGATAAGCTCGTCACGATCGGCGAGGCGCTCAACCTCGGCTGGCGTCTCGAGGATTCGAATCCCGACGCTACGCCGGCGACGCCACCGCAGGGCAACCGGATGCGCGGCGACCTGGCGGTGCGCCAGCCGACCCTCCAGTGGCGCGACTTCTGGGCGACGCACGACCCGGCGCCGTCGGGCGCGCCGCCACAGCTGCCGAAGGGGATGACCAACCCACCCGCGCCGCAGTTCACTGCCGAGCGCGTGTACAACCGGATGAGCATCGGCGAGGATCACGGCGGGTACTGGGCCAACGATGAGCACTTCCTTATCCCGCTGATCCGCGAGATCGACGTCCCGACCGGCGATCGCGGCGGCTCGCGCTTCTTCTGCGATGAGGCGGAGTCGCAGGTCCGAGCGCGTCGCAAGGAGCGCGTCGCCCTCCTCGCCCTGTGGCGACGGGGCATGCTCGCGTTGCCCATCATGACAATCCTGGCCGCCGCGATCACCACCTCCGGCGGCCTCGTCCGCCAGGCCGGGGACGTCGCCATGGCGGCGTTCGGGCTGGTGCCCGGCAACGAGCTGGTCGGGGACGCCTCCGCGACCCTGGCCGCGAATGGAGCCGCCGCCGCGATCTGGGTCGTCACCTGGCACCAGCTCTACCTGCTCGGGATCCTAACCCTCGCGGTGGTGTTCGTATTACTGCTGGTGCTGGCGGTCGTGCCGGCGCGAGTCGACCGGCAGTGGCGCGGCCGGCCCTTCGGCCGAGTCGTCCTGATCGTCATCGACCTGGCGATCGGGGTCGTCGCGTTCGGGGTGATCGTCGTGACACGGTTCGTTGGCCTCGGACACCCAGCCACCGCTGGCGGCGGCCCGGAGGTCGTCCTTCTCACCGCTGCAGTTACACTCGCGGCCCTCATCGGCGCGTTCTGGTGGATGGGGCTTAGAGGGCGCGAGCTCCGCGCCAGGATCCGCGGCTTGGAGGGCAGCAATCGAGTCGAGGACCGTTTGCGTCGAGACGTGCTTATTGTCGTCTCCGCCGTCGTCCTCTCCGTGTTCCTCGGGTCGCTCCTGGTGGTAATGGCCGCCGTCGCGCTCGCCTTCGCCGGCAATGAGGCTGCGGTCGACGCCGGCGAGACCCGACGTTTCATCCTCGGCGCGATCGTTGTGCTCCTCTCGTTCCAGGTCCTTGGGCGACTCGGGACGTGGCGATGGGAAGCCTGGGACGCGAGAGAGCGGCGGGCACTACGTCGCCGACCGATGGCCTACCCACACCGCTATTGGAGCTACATCCTTGCGGCGCTGCTGACCTCGGCCGCCGTCGGCGGGGCGCTGATCGTCGCCATTGGCTTCGACGCGGCCCTCGCGTGGCTCCTCGCTGGCATCCTCGGGATTGTCATCCTGAGCGTTGGCAAGGACGTCGTCGACAACGATATCGACACCGGCGAAGCGGGCGCGGGAGGGGCTGCCACCGGCCAGTCGGGGACTCTCGTGCCCGGCCAGCCGAGCGGCCCGCCCGCAGGAGACGCTGCCTCCTGAGGGTCCGGCATTGGCGCCGCGTGTTGTCGAGGTGGCGGCACGACGAGGCCCTATGGAGGCGCACGAGACTGCGTTGACACTATGAGTTGATCGTGTCAGCAGACGTCGGCAGTCGACCGGCGGCAGGCGCTGCGCTGACGCAACGAACAACAATCCGAAACTCCAGCCTAGCCCACGGGTAAGTCTCGGCTGCGAAGTTCGTATTCCCCTCGGGAAGGCGCCCAGAGCTTGTGGATCCCGATTGATTAGCCCCTCCCAGTGCTCGTCCGAGTGGACCAAGAGCGAGTATCCCCATCGAGCAAGCACGTTGGTCTTACCGACAGGGGACGCACCGAACTGGACCACCGTCGAGAACTCCCACCCATCGGGCAGGCGGGCGTCCTCGATGGAGAACAGCTCGATCGGGTACCAAGCAGGGCGGAGGGTTGGTGGCGTGTCGTACTCGTGACAGATCAACACCGCGAGTCCGGCCTGAGGCGGGTACCAGTCGGGTCGCGGGTCGAGGTTCTCTCCCAAGTGCATGTCTTGGAAGAGAGACATCCCGAACACGTGGTAGACCTGATCAACCTGCAGCGGCGTGAAGCTCGTCTCGGGCGTGTAGAAAAGCCCCCGGCGAAACTCGCCAAGATCGGAACCCTTGTTGGTCCGGCAGCGCACGAGCATCAGCGGTCTTAGTGATCACCCTTCCGGCGACCTTCGGCGGGTCATTGTTGCGTCGGCTCGAGCACTGCGCGGGCCCTTAGTACGAACGGGCGATAGCCGGTCGGACGGGCCGATCATACGGTTCGAGCGGACGCGCCAGAACAGGGTTCGGGCCGTTGCGCTCCGAAACGTCCGCAGTAAGACGAGACTCCTTATGAACAAGACCGTCGATAATTCGCGCGCCGGAGCGCGTTCGACGCGACGGCGGGACGAGCATCCCGCCAAAAGCCGCGCATCGATCCTCTCCGCATTTCGCCGACTCGTCTCGGTCTTGCCACGCGGGCGGACCCTGCCGGATCGCGTCTGGATGCGTCGCCACCGTGCCGTTGTGTGGATCCTGTGGCTCCACGTGATCGGCCTTGGGGCATTTGCGCTCGCCGTTGGCAAGTCGCCCGATCACGCGGCCCTCGAAGTGGCTCTGGTGGCGGCACCGACCCTTCTGGCCTCGTGGAGCATGCTCGGTCGATCGGTTCGCGCCTCCGCCGCGAGCTTCGGTCTTGTGACGGCTTCCGCCGTCCTCGTTCATCTTTCTGGAGGCTACGTCGAGGCACACTTCCACTTCTTCGTCGTCGTTGGCGTCCTGGCGCTGTACCAGGATTGGGCGCCATTCCTTCTGGCGATCGGCTACGTCGTGGCGCACCACGCCTTCTTCGGAATCGTTGACCCCGATACGGTCTTCAACCACCCCGCCGCCCGCGAGAATCCGGTCCTCTGGTCCCTGATCCATGGAGCGTTCGTCCTGGCGGCAAGCGTGGCGAGCCTGGTGGCCTGGCGCTTCGTCGAGTTCCAGAGCCTGCACGACCCACTGACCGAGCTCCCCAATCGCGCCCTATTCGCCGACCGGCTGGCGCGGGCGGCTGCGCGAGCGGCCCGAAACGGCAGCGCGATCGCCGTCCTGTTCGTGGACCTTGATGACTTCAAGTCCGTCAACGACCGGCTCGGTCACGACGCAGGCGACAACGTGCTTCGGGCGATCGGCGACCGGCTCAAATCCTGCCTCCGAACCGGCGACACCGTTGCACGCCTCGGCGGTGACGAGTTCGCCATGCTGCTGGAGGGCCTGGACGACGCAGGCGAGCCGGCGCTGGTTGCCGACCGAGTGGCTCGGGCGCTCACCCAGCCGCTGGACCTTGAGACGGGCCGCGTCGCGATCGCCGCGAGCATCGGGATATCCGTAAATCAGGCAGGAACAGCGACCGACGACTACCTGCTTCAAAAGGCTGACCACGCCATGTATCGAGCCAAGCGCGACGAGCGGTCCCGACGTGCGCAGTTCGGCCCGGATGTGGTTCCACTACGGGCGGGCATAGTCTTCGACTCCCATTCCGGTCTGGCGCTCGGTTGATCCCGCGAGGTCTGGGCGACCGTTCGGCCACATGCGAGCGGCGCGCGACGGTACACGCTGCTTGGACCGCACCGCCAGGGGACCGATGGTCGCGCCCATCACGCTAGCCCACACTCTGAAGCAGCTCGCGCTTGTTCGGCGACCTCGGCCAGGCATGGCCGAGCTCCCCCAGGTCGCCGCGCTCGTCTCGATCGCCGTCGGGACAACCGCGCTCATGGGTTGGTGGCTCGGCGTCGACACGTTGAAGTCCATCGTCCCTGCCTCCTGACCATGAAGGTCAGCACTGCCATCGCCTTCGTGTTCCTCGGATTCGGCCTGTGGTTGCGGACGGGTGACCCGGGCACTCGCGCCTACCGGCTCGGCATCATTCCGCTCCGATGACGCGGACTAACCGCCCTGCGTCGGTACGATTGACCCAGTGACCGATGGCTGCGACTAGACGACTCTTTCAGTCGGAGTACCCGGTTCAACGGGTGGAGGCAGACTGAGAGACCTGTGACCGATCACGTCGACCGACGGCGCCGTCAGGCCCGTCGTATCAAACTTCCTACAGCCGCTCTGGACGGGCTCACTGCCCTGTCACTTCGTGCGTCCGACCGAAAGCCCGCGGATCGCCGAGTGCCACTGGTGGAGCCCGATTACCGCGGATTGTTCGAAGCGGCACCGGGGCTCTTCCTGGTGTTGCGCCCCGACCTGACGATCGTGGCCGTCAGCAACGCGTACCTGGACGCCACCATGACGAGGCGGCACGAGATCCTTGGCCGCGGCATCTTCGAGGTCTTCCCCGACAATCCCGACGATCTCGCCGCCACGGGCGTCAGCAACCTCCGCGCCTCGCTCGACCGAGTCCGGGCGTCCCACCTCCCGGACACGATGGCCATCCAGAAGTACGACATTCGCCGGCCCGACGCGGATGGCGGCGGCTTCGAGGAACGGCACTGGAGCCCCGTCAACTCACCCGTGCTGGGCGCCGACGGTGAGCTCGCTTACATCATCCATCGGGTCGAAGACGTCACCGAGGCCCGGATGGCCGAGCGGGCGATGGCCGAGCAGGCCGCGCTGATCGACCACGCGCACGACGCGATCTTGACCCTTGCGATCGACCGCCGGATCACCTTCTGGAGCGCCGGTGCCGTGTCGACGTACGGCTACACGGCTGCCGAAGCCACCGGGCGGGTCGTCCATGAGCTCCTCGGTACGGTCTTCGCGGTCTCCCACGAGGCCACCGACGAGATCCTGTTGGACTCCGGCACCTGGGAGGGCGAGCTCCGCCAAACGAGGAAAGGCGGAAGCGAGATCGTCGTCTCCAGCCGGCAGGTGCTGCGGCGCGGACCGGACGGACAGCCGGCGGCGATCCTCGAGATCAACCGGGATGTCACCGGCGTCCGGATCGCGGAGCACCGGCTCCAGGAGGCGTTTGAAACGGTCCTCGACCCGCTCCTCGTCCTCGACCCGGTTCGTGACGTGGACGGTCGGGTGACGGACTTCCGGTTTGTCGTCGCGAACAAGCCGATGCTCGCGATGTTCGGTCCAACGGTGCGCGCGGACCTCCTCAATCGATCGTTCGGGGCGATGCTCGAGCGCCTCGGCCTGCCGGTCGCCGAACGGATCGCCGTCTACGCGGGCGTCCTCGAGCGCGGCCTCCCGCTCGAACAGCTGAACGCCGAGACGGACCTCCAGGACGGGCGGGGCCCGCGGATCTTCGACTACCGGATCGCCCCGGTCGGCAACAGCGTCACGGTCTACGCCCGCGACGTGACCGAGATCCGCCTCGCCCAGCGCGCCCTCGAGTCGGCGCGGGCGGAGGCGGAGCAGGCGCGCGATCAGGCCGAGCGGGCGAACCGGGCGAAGACGGAGTTCCTGTCGCGTATGAGCCACGAGTTGCGCACGCCGCTCAACGCCATCCTCGGCTTCTCCCAGCTCCTCGAGATGGACCCATTGAGCGACGACCAGCGTGAGAGCGTGGCCTACATCTCGGGGGCGGGTCGGCATTTGCTCGACCTCATCAACGAGGTCCTCGACATCAGCCGGGTCGAGTCCGGGCAGATGACGATCTCGCCCGAACCGGTGGCCGTCGGCGACCTCCTGGACGAGCTCGCGGCGCTCGTCCGCCCGCTCGCAGGCGGACGGAAGGTGACGCTCGACACGAGCGAGGTGACCGCTGCCGGTTACGTCGTGGCGGACCGCCAGCGACTCAAGCAGGTCCTCCTCAACCTCCTCTCGAACGCCGTGAAGTACAACCGCGAGGGCGGTCGCATCACCGTCCGCTCCGAGCATGTCGGCGAGGACCGGCTCAGGATCGAGATCGTCGACACGGGGTACGGGATTGCACCCGAATACCTCGATCGCCTGTTCCACCCGTTCGACCGTCTCGGGGCGGAGCAGGGCTCCGTGGAGGGGACCGGGATGGGCCTCGCTCTATCCAAGGGCCTTGTCGAGGCGATGGCTGGGGCGCTCGGGGCAGAGAGCACGCTCGATGTCGGCTCGACGTTCTGGGTCGAGCTCCCGCTCGCGGAAGGGCCGATCGAAAGGTACGAGCGGACACGACCGCACGCCGCCGACGAGGCGGCTCCCGACGGCCCGCCGCGGGTCATTCTCCAGATCGAGGACAATGTCGCGAGCGTCAAGCTCGTCCAGCGGATCGTCGAGCGCCGGCCGGACATCGAGCTCATCGCGGCGATGCAGGGTCGACTCGGACTCGACCTCGCCCGGGAACATCGACCCGACCTGATCCTCCTCGACCTCCATCTGCCCGACATGTCCGGCCACGAGGTCCTGCGGCTCCTCCAATCGTTTCCGGAGACCCGCCACCTCCCGGTCGTCGTCCTGTCCGCCGACGCGACCGAGACTCAGGTCGCTCGGCTCATTGATGCGGGAGCGTTCGGGTACCTGACCAAGCCTCTCGATGTGGCCGCGTTCCTGCGAATGGTCGATCTGGCGGTCCATGACGGCGCGAGGACGGCGTTGTGAACGGACCCTCAGGCGAGGGAGCCCGGATCTTCATCGTCGATGATCAGGAACCGAACGTCCGGCTTCTGGAGCAGTTGCTCAGCCGGGCCGGGTTCGGCAACACCCGCTCGTTCGGGGACGGACGCTCGATGCTCGACGCCCTCGGTACCGACGAGCCTGATCTGGTCCTGCTCGACCTCCACATGCCTGCCCCCGATGGCTTCGCCGTCCTGGAGGCCCTACGAGCACGCGACACTGTCGGCGACTACCTGCCCGTACTCGTCCTGACCGCGGACGCCGAGCGCCGCGCCCGTTCGGTCGCGCTCGCGGGCGGCGCGAACGACTTCCTCGTGAAGCCACTCGATGCCGAAGAGGTCGTTCTCCGGGTGCGCAACCTTGTCCAAACACGCCTGCTCCACCAGGCGCTGCGGGCGCGCAACTCCGACCTTGTCGGCGAAGTGGCGGCTCGGACGAGCGACTTGCGGGAGACTGAGGCGCAGTGGGCAACGGTGACCGCGTCACTCGGCAGGCTCGCAACGCTGGCCACACCGGAGGAGACCGCCGATGCGATCTGCGACGCACTGGCAACGCTACCCGACCTGGCCGTCGTCTCGATCCTGGCGTTCGGCGCAGGGGGAACGACGGTCCCACTTGCGAGGCGATCGACGGTCCATGGGCGCTTCGGCGTGAATCAGGCTCTGCCCGCCGCCTGGTCGGGTCTCATTCGAGAGCGTGTCGCCGGCGGGTCCTGGTGCGGTCCGTGGTCGGCGTTTGGAGGTCCCACGGGGCCCCAGCCGTTCGATGACGAGGTCACGGCCGTGGCTCTTGTTCCGCTCCGGGCGAATGGTGGGTTGCCGGGTACGCTCGCCGCGGCCGCAACAGGCACGGACGGGCCGGCCCGACTCGCACGTCGCGTCCCCGCGCTCGAGGCCTTCGCCGCCTTGGCGGCGGCCCTGCTTGGGCCAGGGATCCTGGAACGCCAACGCGACGATGAAGTGCGGGAGCGGATCGCGACGGTCATTTCCAAGGCCGCGTTCCGGCCGGTCTTCCAGCCGATCGTCGACCTCGACTCCCACGGCACCGTCGGGTACGAGGCGCTCACGCGCTTTGCTGATGGGACACCACCTGATCGTCGGTTTGCCGATGCCGCTGCCGTCGGCCTTGGGCTGGATCTCGAGGCGGCATGTCTAACGGCATCGGTGGCCGCCGCGGTACGGAGCCTGGGAAGCAACTGCTGGCTCAGCCTCAATGTCTCACCCGGCTTGGTCCTGGAGACTGATCGACTGGCCGGAATCCTCCGCGACGCGTCCGTCCCGATCATTCTTGAGATTACCGAGCACGCTCCGATCGCCGACTACGTCGCGTTTCGCGCCGCGATCGCATCGCTCGGGCCATCTGTCCGGTCCGCGGTCGACGACGCCGGAGCGGGCTTCTCGAGCTTCCGGCACATCCTCGAGCTTCGGCCCGACTTTGTGAAGCTTGACATGGGCCTCGTGCGCTCGATCGAGCGGGATCCAGCGCGTCAGGCGCTTGTCGCTGGGATGGTCTATTTCGCCGTCACAACCGGATGTAGCCTGATCGCCGAAGGGATCGAAACCCTGGCCGAGCGCGACACGCTCCGCTCCCTGGCTGTGGACCTCGGCCAGGGTTACTTGCTTGGAAAGCCCGAGCCGCTCGACGAGCTTAGTCTGGAGTCGGTGGAAAGGATTGCACCGGGGATGCCGGGCGTCTCGCATCGGCGTCAGTCTTGGGCGCCAAGGTCGACGCCGGCGCGCCGCGTCGTCTTGGCCAGCGGATCAGTGGCGGTTACAAGGTCGCCGAAGGCGTATTCAAGTGAGGACGTCTTGTTCGTCGGGTCCACTGGTATCGCTACAACGGACTTATGAACCGTTCAACTTGATTTATGTGGCCCTAACTGGACGGTTCGTCCGCACGATCAACTGTCGGGCGGTCCGGGTCGTCGGCGGTTCGCCACCGGCACTGTCGAGATGCTCCCCCTTGGGTGTTCAAACCCGCGGGGAAGGAGCTCCAGTCACAGTCCGAAACTCCCGTCGGGACTCGCCACGTCAATGAGGTCGACCGCGGATCGCGGCTGATCGCCGCCGATTGTCGCGGCCACCCGGAAGCCGCCCTGACGGGGTGGGGTGACCGTCCCGACCCAGGTTCCCGGACCGGATGCACTGATGGCGACTGGGGTGGTGACGTTCGCGTCATCGACTAGCACGACTGATGGCGTCTCGCCGTCGGCCGCGTTGCTCAGCTTGATCTCGACCGTAAACGGCTGACCTGCGATCCCCGTGGGGGGCACCGATACGACTAGCTGTCGCCCCGTGGCGGTGCTCGCGGTCGCGTCGACGTCGACTGCTGAGGTCGAACCGTTCGTGATCATGAGATCGCCATCGATCGGGTCCGTAAGTTCCGCGTCGTACGTGCTGAAACCATTCCCAATGGGCGTCTCGAGGAGCGTCATTTGACCGATCCGGGCAGTCAACGATCCCGTCGGCGCATAGAGCGACAACATGGCAGCGCTCGCTCCCTCGAATGTCAATGGCACATTGATGGTCTCGCCTGCGTTCAGCGTCCGACGCCCGGCGAAGATCCGCTCGAATGCCTCCGCTGACGGACCTGCCGACTCGCTGCCGTCCGGTGAGGTCGCGGGAGGTGAAGTCCGACTGGCCTCGCCTACGCACGCGGAAATCCCGACGACGGCGCAGAACAGGATCAACGCAGCTGCGCCGTGGCGAGTCCGGCGAAAACCGGGTCGCGACGGTGCGATCCTGTCATCTGGTGTACCGGGCGACGACACTGCGACCCCTATATGTCGGTGGCAATAGTTCAGACTTGTGGCCGGCTTCTCAGGACTCTGCCGAGATCGTCGTGGAGCGGGTCGTGGTCCGCAACCGTCAGCTGTCAGCCATCGCCTGGACGCCCGCGGTGAGGCCGTTCTTCGAAAAACAGCGGGAGTGCCCCCAAGGGGATTCGAACCCCTGATCTCCACCTTGAAAGGGTGGCGTCCTAGGCCTCTAGACGATGGGGGCGAAGGGCGTCGGCGAGTGTATCAGAGGGGTCTGGCGGGGCCGCATGACGGGTCCGCCCGCGGAGGCTCAGCCGCCGCTGACCAGCCCCAGGATGATCGCAATGGCGAAGCAGACGGCGGCCGCAAGGCAGGCAACCCCGCCGATCACGGCGTGGGCCAGGGCCCGCCCGTCCCGGCCACCGATGCTGGACCGCCATGTGGCGATGAGACCCGTCACGGCGACAGCGACGAAGACGATGCCGAGAACCGCGGCGCCGGACGCGAGCAGCGGGATCTGGCTGGCGTCCCGGACGGTGATCGCGTAAAGCAGATATAGCACCGAGCCGACGAAGGCGATGACCAGGAGAATCCCGGTCGGGGTGATCGCAATCGGCCCGACGCGCCTGCCCTCGGGCTCGGGCGGCTGCGCGCGGTAGGCCTGCCGGGTGGTTCCGGAGCGTCGTCGGTCGGTCATGGCGGGCGGAGCGTAGCAGGGCGGCTAACATTCGGCGACACGAAGAGGACCTGCATGCGCATCGCCCAACTCGCACCGACCTACGAGCGCGTCCCACCCGCGGCGTACGGCGGCACGGAGCACATCGTTCATCTCCTGACGGAGGAGCTGGTCCGTCGCGGCCACGACGTGACGCTGTACGCCACCGGCGATTCGCTGACGGCCGCCCAGCTTCGGAGCGTCACGCCCCAGCCGGTCCGCTACGGCGATTGGAGCGATGGCCTCCGGCACGCCGAGTACCCTCACCTCGCAAACGTCCAGGCCTGCTTCATCGACGCAACGGCGGGCGCCTTCGACATCGTCCACAACCATGCGGGGCTCGAGGGGCTCGCCTTCGCCGCGACCTCGCGGACCCCGGTCCTGACGACGAACCACAATCCATTCGTCCCGGAGGTCCAGTCGATCTGGGACGCCTACCCATGGGCTCACAACGCCGTATCGCACGCGAGCGCCGCCACCTTTCCGAGCCGTGGCGCTATGCCACCGATCCACCACGGGATCGATGTTGAGAGCTTTCCGTTCGGGGAGCGGCCGGATGACTACCTGCTCTTCCTTGGCCGTTTCTCGCCAGAGAAGGGCGCCGCCCGGGCGATCGCCGCGGCCCGGGCCACCGGACGGCGGCTCATCCTGGCGGGAAAGGTCGACAATGCCGACGCCGCTCATTTCCTCAACGATGTCGAGCCGGGAATCGATGGCGAGCAGATCCGCTATGTCGGCGAGGCGGACGCGTCGGCCAAGCGGGAGCTCCTGTCAAAGGCCGATGCCCTCCTCTTTCCGATCGACTGGAACGAGCCATTCGGCCTCGTGATGATCGAGGCGCTGTCCTCCGGGACGCCCGTCATCGGCCTGCGGCGGGCCAGCGTTCCGGAGGTGATCGAGGATGGCGTGACCGGCTTCGTCGTCGACGACGTCGACTCGATGGCCGCGGCAATTGGTCGCCTTGGCGAGATCGATCGGCGGGTCTGCCGGCAACAGGCGGAGGTCAGATTCGACGTCGGACGGATGGTGGACGACTACGAGCGCCACTACGAAACCGTGCTGGAGGGTGCGACGGCCACCCGCTGACGGGCCGGGCCACCCGCAACGGCTCAGACAGCCGCGCGGCCTCGGCTCCGGTGATAGAGGGCCACGTTCCACGAGAGGCGCGGCCGTTTGAGTTCGCTGCCGACCGCCGCGCCCAGCTCGCCGAATGCCGCCTGCAGGAAGTCCCTCGCCACCTCGAGCGAGTCGAACGTCCAGAAGCAGTGGAGCACCCGGATCCGGAAGCCAGCTCGCAGGAACGGGCCGTCGCGGCGGCTCCAATCGAGGATCTCGGGAGGCTCGACGCGCAGTCGGGCGACGTCGTCCCGTCCGTAGTCGTGGAGGACGAGGAGCCTGCCGTTCGCCCGGAGGACTCGATCCGCCTCGGTCAGCTCCGCCGGTTCGACGCCGCGGAACGCCGACCAGGACGCGACCACCGCGTCGGCCGACTCGTCTGCCAGCGGCCAGCCGGCCGCGTCGGCGCCGGCTAGCGGATCGACCCCGGTCAGGCGACCGCCAAGCCCCGTGAGCCGTTGCACTTCCACCTCGCCGCCGCCCACGAGCACCACGTCCCGGCCACTGATCGGGCCGAGCGAATCGAGGGCGCGCGGGATCTTGCCCTCGACATCGAGGGCGCGCCCGAGCGTCGCCGCGAGCGGTGGATCGAGGGGGAACGGCAGGTCAGCCACGGCCGGTGAGTATAGGTCTGGCGTGTGCGATCGGGATCACGCGCACCGGAGCGCGCGACCGCTTGGGGCGACTCGGGCCCCGTCGCATGACACGCGGCCACGGGCATGGCACGATCCAGCCGCATGTTGATTCGCCTTCGGGAGATGCCGTCGGGCATCCGGCTCTTCCTGATCTACGCGGCGCTGATCCTCGCCGGCATCGGGGTGTCGCTCCGGTTCGTGATCGATCTGGCGATCGGTGCGCCGGTCAGCGGTCCCGGGGTGGTCGTGATGGTCCTTCTCGCCTACACGATCTTCACGACGACTCTCGTCCTCCAGCGCAAGGAGGCGAGCCGAGGGCTCGCGCTGGGGCTCGCCAGCCTGACGTTGCCAGTAATTCCGTTCCTCGTCGCCACCGGCCTCGTCGTCCAGGCGATCTTCGTGACTGCCCTCGCGGCGCTCCTCTTTCGAGGCCTCTTGCGCCCGGAGGTCCGCGCCTACCTGAGCGAGCCGTGAGGCTGCCCGGCACGCTACGCCCGCGGACGGTACCCTCTGGGCAGCGCGCTCCTGCCGCCAGCCGGCGCGACGCAGCCGCGAACGCGCGGCGCGCGGACACGCGAGGACCCTGATCGAATCCAGTCCACCACAGACGAGGCATGACCGAACCGTGAGCAAGGAGTCACGCCGGGCTGCGAGGAACGCGGCTCGGGCAGGCCGGGAAGGCACCGCTAGCACCGGCCCATCGGGGAGCCCCCGGGCCGGCCGGCGCGAGCGCGTTCGCCGCATCGAGCAGAGGTCCTTCCTGGAGCGGTACCGCAGCCTCCTCCTTGGGGCCGTCGTCGTTGCCGTCGCGGCCGTCGTCATCGGCCTCGTTGTCACGCAGACGACGTCGGCGGCGTACTCGTGCTCGATCACCTGGGAGCCCACGCCAACCGCCTCGCCCGCCGCCGGAGCAACCCCACGGCTGGGCTATACGCAGGACGTGATGGTCTCGACCCACGACGTCGTGCGCCCTCAGAACTACACGTTCTGCCCGCCGGCGTCGGGCAAGCACCTCGCCGTGACGGGGCAAGGTCCGATCGTCCCGCGCCTCTTCCGGCCGGATGACTCGGTCAGCCCAATAAACTGGGTCCACAACCTCGAGCACGGTGGGCTCGTCGTCCTTTATCGCGGGGACAGTCCGGGCGCGACGGCCGACGGCCAGCAGGCATTCCGGACCTTCTTCGACACATTCCCGCCCAGCCCGATCTGCAAGGTGCCGGCGGGCCGGCTCTCGCCGGTCATTGCCCGGGTCGACCAGATGAAATGGCCGTATGCGGCCCTCGTCTGGGGCCGCGTCCTGCCGCTGGAGACATGGGATCCGGCCCTGGTCCTCCAGTTCTACGCGACCGAGTCGGAGCGCCTCGACGAGAACGGCGCGTTCGTCACTCCGCCGGAGCCCCAGTGCGTGCTCCCGTCCCAGAGTGCGGCTCCGAGCCAGCCGGTGGCACCCAGCCCGAGCGCGTCCGGCGCGCCGGCAGCCTCGGGCTCGCCGGCGGCGTCCGGCTCGACAGCCCCGAGCGCAAGCCCGGAGCCGTCGCCGGCGACGAGCTGAGCGGCGGGCGCCGGATGCGCCTCCTCGCCTACTGGGATCCAGAGCACGGCCCCGGACTCGGTCTCCTCGACGCGGACGAGCGGGTCGTCCACCTGTCAACCGATGGGCTGAATTGGCAACTCCTCAAGGAGAACGGCCTCGCTGATTTGCGTCGCGCGGCGGAGCTTCTGGCCGGAACCGGCGGACTCCCTCGATCCGAGGTCGATCCGTTGCCCGCCGTCACCCCGGGCAAGATCGTCTGTATCGGCCTGAACTACCGCGACCATCTCGAGGAGCAGCACCTCCCGATGCCCGACCGGCCGATGCTGTTCGGAAAGTGGTCCAACGCCCTGATCCCCGACGGCGAGCCGATCGTCCGGCCGGAGGGCTGCGAAGCCCTCGACGCCGAGGTCGAGCTCGGCGTGATCATCGGCCGGCAGGCGCGACGGGTGTCGGCCGCCGAAGCGATGGATCACGTCGCCGGATACGTCGTCGTCAACGACGTCACCGCCCGAGACTGGCAGGGCAACAAGGGCGCGCTCCATCCTGGCGCGCGTGGCGACGGCCAGTGGCTGCGGGCGAAGGGCAGCGACACCTTCCTGCCAATGGGCGCGACCTTCGTGACCACTGACGAAATCCCCGATCCCGGGCACCTCCGACTCCGCAGCTGGTGGGTGCGCGGCTCTGGCCCTGACGCGGGACGGGAGGTTCTGATGCAGGACGGAACGACCGCGGACATGCTGTTCGACATCCCAGCGGCGATTGAGTTCGTCAGCCGTGCGATCACACTCGAGCCGGGCGACGTTCTTTCGACAGGCACACCGAGCGGTGTCGGCGTCTTCCGCGACCCGCCGATCTTCCTGGAGCCCGGCGATCGGGCCCGTTGCGAGATCGACGGGATCGGCTCGGTCGAGAACCCGATCGTCGACTGGTCGGCCGCGGCACACTAGCGCCATGCTCGCTCTCGTCAAGACGACCGCCGGCCCGGGCCTGGAGCTGCGCGACGTCCCGGAACCCGAGATGGGCATCAACGACGTCCGGATCCGCGTTCACAAGACCGGGATCTGCGGCACAGACCTTCACATCGAATCGTGGGACCCGTGGGCGGCGCGGACGATCAAGCCGCCGCTCATCGTCGGCCATGAGTTCGTCGGCGAGATCGTCGAGGTCGGCAGCAACGTCACCGACTTCCACCCCGGCGACATCGTGAGCGGCGAGGGCCACGTCGTGTGCGGCCGGTGCCGCCATTGCCTCGCCGGCCGCCGGAACCTCTGCGCCAACTCGATCGGGCTCGGCGTGGGGCGCGACGGCGCGTTTGCCGAGGAGGTCGTGCTGCCGATGACGAACGTCTGGCACCACTGGCCCGGAATCGATGAGGAGGTCGCCGCGATCTTCGACCCGTTCGGTAACGCCGTCCACACGGCCCTCGCCTTCCCGGTCCTGGGCGAGGACGTGCTCGTCGTCGGCGCCGGACCGATCGGGCTGATGGCAACGGCGGTCGTCCGCCACGCCGGCGCCCGGCACGTCGTCGTCAGCGAGCCGAACGGCTTCCGGCGCGACCTCGCAAAGGAGATGGGCGCATCGGTCGTCGTCGACCCGCGCGAGCGGTCGCTGGCCGACGTGCAGGCCGACCTTGGGATGGTCGAGGGGTTCGATGTCGCCCTCGAGATGTCCGGCAACCCGGCGGCGCTGCGGGATGCGATCGCGAACATGGCCCACGGCGGCGGCGTCGCGATCCTCGGCATCCCGTCGGAAGAGGTCGCCCTCGACTTCAACCCGATCATCTTCAAGATGCTCACCCTCCGCGGCATCTACGGCCGGGAGATGTACGAGACTTGGTACAAGATGACGGTCATGCTCCAGTCGGGACTCGACATCCGTCCCGCGATCACCCATCGATTCTCGTTCCGGGATCACGAGGCGGCGTTTGCCGCGACTCGATCGGGCGACTCGGGCAAGGTGATCATGGATTGGCGGGCATGACCCAGAACACCCGCCCCGATCCGCTCGCCTTCCTCGGCGCGGAGCTCGACGACCTGCGCTCCCGCCACCTCTACCGGCCGCTGCGGGTCATGTCGTCGGCCCAGGGCCCGATCGTCTCGATCGGCGACAAGCGGCTGATCAGCCTGTCGTCCAATGACTACCTCGGACTGACCCACCATCCGCGGCTGCGCGAGGCCGCGCTGGCCGCGGTCCGGGATTTCGGGGCGGGATCTGGTGCCGTGCGGACGATCGCCGGGACGATGACGCTCCACGAGGACCTGGAGCGCGACCTCGCGGCTTTCAAAGAGACGGAGGCGGTCCTGACGTTCCAGAGCGGCTTCACGGCCAACACAGGCGTGATTCCGACGATCACCGGCGAGCAGGACCTCATCGTCTCCGACGCCCTCAACCACGCGTCGATCATCGACGGGATGCGCCTCTCGAAGGCGCCCCGCAAGATCTATCCGCACCGTGACACCGGGGCGCTTCGCGAGATCCTTCGGGAGGCGCGCGACAAGGGGCGAGAGGGAACGGGTCTGCCCTACCGGCTGATCCTGATCGTGACCGACGGCGTGTTCAGCATGGACGGCGACATCGCCCCGTTGCCGGCGATCGTCGAGGCGGCCGAAGCGAACGGGGCGGCGGTCTTCGTCGACGACGCGCATGCATCGGGCGTCCTCGGCAGGAACGGTCGCGGCTCAGTGGACCACTTCGGCCTGCACGGCCGCGTGGCGATCCAGGTCGGGACCCTATCGAAGGCCATCGGCGTGCTGGGCGGCTACGTGGCAGGTTCCCAGGATCTGCGCGACATCCTGATCCAGCGCGCCCGGCCATTCCTCTTCTCGACGTCGCATCCGCCTGCCGTCGCCGCCGCCTGCAGCGCGGCGATCGCGGTCATGCTCGACGAGCCGGAGCTGCTGGAGCGGCTGTGGACAAACACGCGGCGGTTCAAGGGCGAGCTGGCTCGTCTCGGCTTTGACACGGGGGCATCGGAGACGCCGATCACGCCGGTGATGATGGGCGACCCGGACACGGCCTCTCGCTTCAGCCAGCGGCTGTTCGAGGAGGACGTCTTCGCCCAGCCCGTCGTCTTCCCGACGGTCGCCCTCGACAAGGCACGGATCCGGACGATCGTCACGGCAGCGCACGGCGATGACCAGCTGGACAAGGCGCTGGATGCATTCGCAAGGGTCGGCCGAGAACTGGGCCTGATCTCAGGGTGACGGCTGCGGACCTAGCGACGTCGGCGCGAGACGTGCCGCTCGACAGCCACCTCCATACGAACCTCTCGCCGGACTGCAATGTCGCGATCGACGTCTACGCGGCGCAGGCCGTCGAGCATGGAATCGATGAGATTGCGATCACTGATCATGTCGACTTCGAACCGGGCGCACCGGCGTATGAATTCATACCGTTTGCGACCCGCGAGCGGGTCGTCCGGGAGGCCGCCGAGCGCTGGGGTCCACACGGCGTCGCCATCCGTTTCGGCGTCGAGATCACGTACGACAGCCGCTTCGACTCCGCGATCCGCGATCATCTCGATCAGCACCGCTATGACTACGTCATCGGGAGCGTCCACGTCTACGCGGACTCGCCGTACGGGGCGTCCCGCATCGATGCCTGGATCGCGGGCCGGTCATTGGCGGAGATCGTCGCGCCGTACTTCGAGGAAGTCGAACGTGCGATCCGCTCCGAGCTGTTCGACACGATCGGGCACCTCGACTTCGTCAAGCGCTACCTCCATCCCCACGTGACTGCGGCGGACCTCGCCGCCGTTCCTGAGCTGTACGAGCCGCTGCTCGTCGCCCTCGTCGAATCCGGCACCGCGCTCGAGGTGAACGCGAGCGGTCTTCGCCAGGCTCCGCAGGAGACGTACCCGTCCGCCGCCGTCGTCGCCCGGTACCAGTTGCTCGGTGGCACCGCCGTTTCGGCGGGATCGGATGCCCATACGAAAGAGTCCTTCTCATCGGGCCTGGAGGAGGCGTATCGTGTTGCGGCTGCCGCGGGATTCCGGGATCTCGCGTTCCGCCGGGGCGGCGACAGGGTCGCCGTGACCCTGCCGGACCGGTACGGCACGCCGGCTCACACCTAACGAGGCCCTAGTTCCGTCGTTATGACGATCGACGACGCCGCGATCGAGCGACTCGTGGCCGAAGCCCGTTCGGGTGACCAATGGGCATTCGGAATGATCTTCGATCATTACCACGAGTCG
>Ga0184623_10000118_pt1 | contig 31434 bp, 27 predicted proteins | sample PLM1_100_b1_FD_133138 | JGI IMG/M metagenome (GOLD analysis project Ga0184623, IMG submission 133138) | Groundwater sediment microbial communities from an aquifer in East River, Colorado, USA - PLM1_100_b1 | ecosystem: Environmental > Terrestrial > Soil > Riparian zone | place: USA: East River... | reverse complement strand
GCCGGCTGGCTCCACGGCCTGAAGCTCGCGGCGGTTGCGGTCGTCGCCCAGGCCGTCTACCTGCTGGCCCGGTCGCTGACCCCCGACTGGCCCCGGCGGGCAGTAGCGCTTGCCGGGATGGCCGTCGCGCTGCTCGCGACGACGCCCTTCTCGCAGCTCGCGATCATCGCGGGCGGGGCACTGATCGGGTGGCTCGTACTCGGCGCACCGGCGCTCGAAGGGCCCGCGTTGGCCGACGGCCCGCCTGGTCGCAGTCCGATCGGGCGGCGAGCCGGAGCCGTTGCCCTGGCGCTGTTCTTCGTGCTTCTCCTCGGCTTGCCGCTACTCCGGGCCGTGACCGGCTCGGAGGGCGTGGCGATGGTGGACACGTTCTACCGCACCGGGTCGCTCGTATTCGGCGGCGGCCACGTCGTGCTGCCGTTGCTCGACGCGGGAGTCGTCGATCCAGGCTGGGTCAGCGAGGACCGATTCCTCGCCGGGTATGGCGCGGCGCAGGCGGTTCCCGGCCCGCTCTTCTCATTCGCGGCGTACCTCGGGGCCGTCGCCACGCCACCGCTCGGTGGCTGGAGCGGAGCGGCGGTCGCCCTGGTGGCGATCTACCTGCCGTCGTTCCTGCTCATCTTCGGCGTCCTGCCGTATTGGGATCGGCTACGGCAGTCGGCCGCGTTCCGGCGGGCGCTCGTCGGGGCGAACGCGGCGGTCGTCGGCCTGCTCGCGGCGGCGCTCTACCGGCCGATCTGGACGGGCGCGATCGAGTCGGGCGCGGACGTCGTCGTGGCGGTCGCCGGCCTGGCGCTGCTGGTCCTGGGTCGCGTCCCGCCGATCGTGGTTGTCGTGCTGGCCGCGGTTGCCGGTCAGGTCATGCGCGCCTGACGGCGCCCGGGATCGGGACCGGCCCGTAGTTGGCCAAACTTGCATCAGGGGAACGTAAGCGGAGGACCTGAGGCTTTCGGGGCCTGCCCAGGCCTGATTCAGTGCCCGCTGATGCGTGCGGTCGCATCAAGACTGAAGCGGAGGGGGTCTGGTGAGCCCGAAACCTCGGCTAGCGTTCCCCCGGCGCAAATCTGGCTCGTTAGCCCTCGATCACGTGGCCATTAATCCGCCGGAGGACTGTTAGGCCTGGTCGATGCTCTTCAGACGAGTAAGCGGTCCCCTAGAGAGGGACGCCCACGCTCAGATTGGGGCTGCCCGACTCCTGAATTGAGGCTCCAGCTCGCCTAATAGCCCTCCCGCGAATATGTGGCCAAGGGAGCCCGCGATCACGCGTCGTGGCCGAAGGCGTCGGCGAGCTCGTTCAGCGTCGGGACCACCGCGGCGGCACCCGAACCCTCCAGGACGCCCGGTTCGACCGCGGAGCCCGCGTAGACCCCGATCGCGATCATGCCCGCGGCCACGGCCGAGACCATGTCCCACGTCGAGTCGCCGACGTACCAGCAGCGCGCCGGCTCGACATCGACCTCCTTCGCGGCCAGGAGCAGGAGATCCGGCTCCGGTTTGGCGTGCTTCACGTGGCTGGCGTCGACGATCTTCGGCCCCGATAGCAGCCCCAGCGCCGCGACGGAGGCGGCGACCTGCTCCTTTCGACTCGACGTCGCGATCGCCCAGGCGATCTCGTTCTCCTCGATCGCCTCGACGAGCCGTCGGACGCCGGGAAGGGCGCGCGGCGAACTGTTGAGCCGCGCGTAGATCTCGCCGGAGCGTCGATCGATCTCCTCCGATCGGGCCTCGTCGATCGGCTGGCCCGCGAGCGCGGCGATCTCGCTGGCGAGGCGCTTCCCGTCGAGCCCGATGAGCGGCGCAAGCTGGTCCCGGGTCGTCGGAAATCCCGCCTCGACGAGCGCCTCGATCCAGGCCTCGATCCGCGTACCGACGGTGTCGACGAGCGTCCCGTCGAGGTCGAAGAGGACGGCCTCGGGGACCGGCAAGTCGTCGATCCGAACCGTCATCAATCCATCTTCTCGACCCAGGCCGCCCGCCAGGCCGGAGGGTCGAACGGTTCGGCGAAGTAGGCCGTCTCGCGATAGATCTTGCCGTCGCGGAGCTCGACCATCGCGACGAAGTGCCAGATCCGGCCGTCCGGGTACGTTCCGATCCCGGAGCCCCACCAGGCGTCGCCGTTGCCGATCACGCGCTGGACCGTGTAGGCCGGCGTCACCACCCAGCGATCCTCCGCACCGACGATGCGATGGGTCGCGTCGAGGTGCGGTTCGCCGCCGGGATAGTTGTCCATGATCGCGCGGTCGTTTCCGTCGCCCCGGACGCGTTCCCCCGACTGCGGCCACTCAGCCAGCCAGTCGGGGTGCCGCAGCTCACTCACCGTCTTGTGGTCGTGGGCGGCGTGCGCCTGCCAGTAGCGGCGGACGATCTCCTCGTTCGAGCGTTCGGGCATCTGGTCCTCCCGCCTACCGATGTACTCCTGCCACGGTATCGCGTCGGGGGCGCCGCTCACATTACAGCCCGACTGGTGCGTCCTCTCCGGGCAGTGCGGCTCGCAAGCTCATCAGGCCTTCGCGGGCGAGGATCAAGGCGACGACGATGGCGGCGATCGCATCGGCCCACCACAGCCCGAACATGTCGGACGCCGCGAGGCTCGCGAGGCTGATCGCGGCGAGAAGGGCCGCGACGCCCGTCAGGATGCTGTCCAGCCGCAGCGCGCCGCTCCCCAAGCGCCGCGCCACGACGTATTTGGCGCGGGCGAGCGGCGGCAGGACGATGACGGACGCGACCAGGAGAGCGATGCTCGCAAACGAGGCCTCGGGGTGGGACTGCGTCGCGAGCGCCCGAATCGCGCTGGCGACGAGATACACGGCCAGGAGGATCAGGGCCACGCCGACGACGCGCTCGGCCATCCGCTCGACACGCGCTGCCCGCGCGGGCTGGCCGGACTCCACCGCGAACCGCCAGATCAGCGCCACGGAGGCTATCGAGTCGATGACCGCATCAACGCCAAAGCCCAGCAGCGACAGGCTGCCGGTGCCCAAGGCGACGAAGGCCGCGGCGGATCCAGCGATGCCGTTCCAGACCACGCTGAAGATCGAGAGCCACAGCGCGCCGCGCAGATCCCGATCGCGGGTCGTGGCTGAGTTGGGGTGGCCTATGGGTCTCGAACCCATAACCTTCGGATCCACATTCCGATGCTCTGCCTATTGAGCTAAGGCCACCGCGGGCGCCGATCCGCTGCTTCGCCGGCAGTCGAATTGCCATGGGATGCGATCGGGCCACGGCAGTCTACCCGATTCCGCCGACCGGTCGATCGAGGCGGGGGTTGACCGACGGCACAGTTCGCCGTTACCGTTACCGGCAACTGAATAGCCTTATCAAGAGTGGCGGAGGGACCGGCCCTGTGAAGCCCGACAACCTACCGGCGGCGACGTCGGCAAGGTGCCAAATCCGGGCAGGTCCTCCTGCGAGATAAGGGATTGAAGACCCTTCCTCTCTCGGGAAGGGTCTCTTGGTTTTATCGTCACTCTCATCCAACCCGGCAGGCGTCCTGTGAGGCGTCCCGGACGGAGACCGACCGATGACGATCGAGACCCCGACCAAGAGCCAAACTGGCACGACGCCGACCGCCTCGACGGCCGACGGCGACGCCTCAGCCACATCCCACATCCTCGGGATGCGCTGTCGAGCCTGCGGCCGGCCCGAGGAGATCGGCCCGAACTACGTTTGCGCCGGCTGTTTCGGCCCCCTCGAGGTCGTCTACGACTTCGACGTCGCCCGCCGGACGCTGACCCGCGACGCCATCGCTCAGCGGGCCCCCGGCATCTGGCGCTATCTCGAGCTTCTGCCCGTATCGGCCGCGCCGGCCCGCGGACTGGCGGTCGGTTCGACGGCCCTCGTCCCGGCCGATCGGCTGGCGAATCAGATCGGCCTGGACCGCCTCTGGCTCAAGGACGACACCCGCAACCCGACGCTGAGCTTCAAGGACCGCGTCGTCGCGGTCGCCGCGGCCCGCGCCGTCGAGTTCGGCTTCGACACGCTCGCCTGTGCCTCGACCGGCAACCTCGCCGGGGCCACCGCGGCCGCCGCGGCCGCGCTCGGGCTCCGTGCCTTCGTCTTCGTTCCGTCGGATCTCGAACCCGCCAAGGTCGATCACGCCCTGGGCTACGGCGCGACCGTCGTTCGCGTCGATGGCACGTACGACGACATCAACCGGCTCAGCCTCGAGATCGCCGACGAGGAGGGCTGGGCCTTCGTCAACGTCAACCTCCGCCCCTTCTATTCCGAGGGCAGCAAGTCGCTCGCCTTCGAGATCGCCGAGCAGCTCGGCTGGCGGCTGCCCGACGTGCTCGTCTCGCCAATTGCCTCCGGCTCGCTCTTCACGAAGGTCGCCAAGGGCTTCGACGAACTCATCGCCGTCGGCCTCGTCGAGGCGAAGGAGGTCCGCTTCGTCGGCGGCCAGCCGGAAGGCTGCGCGCCGGTCGCGACGGCCTTCGCCGCGGGCACGGACCGGATCGAACCCGTTCGCCGGCCCGATACGATCGTCCGCTCGCTCGCGATCGGCAGCCCGGCCGACGGGCCGTACGCCCTCGACCTGGTCCGTCGGACCGGCGGATCCATCGAGGCGATCCCCGATGCCGACACGGCCGCGGCGATCCGCCGGCTCGCCGCTGCGGAAGGGATCTTCGTGGAGACCGCCGGCGGCGTCACGGTCGCTGCGGTCGAGGCGGCGCGGCGTCGCGGCGTCATTCGCGACGGTGACGAGGTCGTCGCGCTCCTCACGGGCAACGGCGTGAAGACCCCCGACGCGCGCCGCTTCGGTGCCGACGAGGCCGATGGCGACGAGATCGATGGTGCGCCGGCGCCGATCGCGGCGACGTACGAGGCATTCGCCTCGCGCTACGCCAGCTGACTGGCCTGCCGGCTGACGGGTCGTACTGACCCTCTGGCGGTGGTCGATTCCTGGGTGGCGGCGAATCCTCCACGCCCCGCGGGCGCCAGGGCGCGCCACATGTCGAGCGCCCACTGCCAGTCGGCCGAGTCATCGAAGACGATCCTGATCGCCGCGCCGCGCCCGCGGACCGCGGAGAAACCTTCGAGGACGCCGACCTCGACACCGGAGCTCGCATCGGTCGAGATCCGTGCCCGCCCGACGAGCTCGCCGGAACGATGGGTCAACGCGTCGTGGCCCAGATCCGGCGCCACCTGGAGCAGGAAGTCATCGGCACTCATTGGCCCGGCAACCGTGCCCGTCTGGGTCGCGGCCAGCGTTATCGACCGACCGGCCTCCGCGCCCCACCATTCGTCCTCGGTGCGCCGCTCGGAGAACCCACCTGGGATCTCGAGCTCCCAGCCCTCGTGCAGGATCCGGACCGGCGCGCGCCGGTAGCCGATGAGCGGCCCGTTCGGTGCCCTTGCCGCGCGTGTTTCGACCTGGCGGGTCATTGCATCGGCGGTGCCGCGGAAACTCGTCAGCTGCTTCCACTCGCGCCACGGGTACGGGAGCGACGGATCGAGGGGGAAGGCTCGGGAGAGGAGGCGAATGACCTCCTCGTGGATCGCCTTCTCACCGTCGTCGACCGGCTGGCGCCATCGGACGTCGGTCCACATCAGGCAGAGCGCTCGATTGAGGAAGCATCGCGCGTCGGTTGCATCGGCCCACCACGGCGTGATGTCGAGCGCCAGGCGCGAGTCGGCGAGAGCCGCCTCCAGCCAGGCGTCGTCGCGTGGCCCAAGGCTCGTGGCGATCGCTCCGTCGAACGCGAAGATGACGCCCGCCGGCGTCCCCAGCTGGATGTCACCGATGCCTCGCCGGCGTGCATCGCGCGCCGCGATTAGGGCGCTCCCGAGCCAGGTCAGGTACGACTGCTCGACGCTCGTCCGATCGCCGGCAGCGGCGAGGTCCGGCTCGGCCGCATCCTCGGCGCCGCTCGAGGTCCAGGTGATCTCGTGCTCGAGTCCGATCCGCTGAGCGAGCCGCGCGACGAACGTCTGGTAGCCGGGACCGACCGGCGCGAGCAGCGCCGAAACCGTGACGTCGCCCTCCTCGGAGGCGGTGATCGAGAACTCCTCCCCGGCCGGATGAAGGCCGACGAGCAGCTCTCGCGCGCCCGTCGACGACGTTCTTGTCCGGGACGAGCGGACGAGGTCGGGGTATTCGAGGCGCAGCCACGTCTCGATGCCGGCGATCAACCGATCGGCGGGCGGCTGGCGGGGGATGAGGCCACGCTTCGATGCGCGGCCGGTGACGGTCAGGGTCAGCGGTGCCATGGGACCTCGTGGAGATCAGGTCTCTGACGATAGCCGGGCCCGGGCGTGCTGGGGATCAGCGATTGGTACCGGCGGCGGCTACCAAGAGTCCAGTCCGACCAGGCGGAACCGGGCCCGCACGCACCGATCGGGTGCAGTGCGGTGGATTGGGGTGGGGGACGTGGTACCGCTGGGCAGGGCCTTCCGGGACCATCGCGCCGCGGACCGGCAGCAAGCCACCACCTACCGTCAGGACATCACCGGACCCCACTCCGGCCGACCCGAACGAGACCTTGCCCGTAATGACCTTCGCTCCAATCGCGCTACCGACCCGAGCCACGCCCCGCCGTTTCGCGCTGACCGTTGCCCTGGCGTTCGCGATCACGGCGGTCGGCCTGCTCATCGCGCCGAGCCCGACGGACGCGTGGAGCTCCGGCCAGTTCAACTCGACGTCGGAGAAGCAGCTCGTCGCGCTGACGAACCAGTCACGCGCCGCCGCTGGCCTCAGGTCGCTCACGGTGGACTCGACTCTGACGTCGATCGCCCGGGGACGCAGCAAGGACATGATCGTCCGCGGCTACTTCAGCCACAACATTCCGCCGTCTGGCAAGAACGTCTTCTCGATCCTCGACTCGAAGGGCTATTGCTACGCGATCGCGGGCGAGAACATCGGCTGGAACAATTACCCGGACAACACCGCGACCAAGACCGTCCACCGCATGTTCATGGAGTCGCCGGGCCACCGGTCGAACATCATGGGCAAGCGCTGGGACGTCGTCGGCATCGGCGCCTACAAGGGCCCGACGGGCAAGAAGATGTGGACCGTGCTCTTCGCCGACAAGTGCGGCGGATCGTCGGGCGGCGGCACGACCACGAAGACGAGCTCGAACACGACGACGAAGTCCGTGCCGAAGGCCCCGCCCAAGCCGACCCCGAAGCCGACACCAGTCCCGACGCCCGTCCGGACGATGCCCCCCGAGCCGACCGATCCGGTCGAGCTGGGCTTCGGCGGCGGCGACCGGACCAATGAGAACGGCGCCGGCAGCGGCGATGCCGAACCGCTTGCGGCCCGGACCGACAGTGCCGGAAACGCTGGCGGCTCGCTGCGGGTCCTCGATCCCTCGACGCCGCCCGGACTCATCGACACGATCGTCGGCGATGTGACGGGGTTCTTCCTCGGCGGCTGACCCTCATCGGGGTCACGGGCCGCTCCGCCGGCCCTACACTGCCGGGGATGCCCCCGATCCTCGAGGCACGCCACCTCACGAAGCGATACCGGCTCGGTGCGATGACCGTGGATGCGCTGCGGGGCGTGTCACTCTCGGTCGTCGCGGGCGAGTTCGTGGCTCTCATGGGTCCGTCCGGATCCGGCAAGAGCACGCTCCTGCAGCTGCTCGGCGGCCTCGATCGGCCGACATCGGGCGAGGTCGAGCTCGAGGGCAAGTCGATCAGCCGACTGTCCGATGACGAAGCCACCCGCCTCCGGCGCGACCGGACCGGCTTCGTCTTCCAGTCGTTCAACCTGATCCCGCTCCTCGACGTCCGGGAAAACGTCGCGCTGCCATTCACGATCGCGGGCCACGACACGAAGGGCGGCGAGCTCGCCGAGCGGATCCGCGACGTCATCGCCCTGGTCGATCTCGCCGGCAAGGAGCACCACAAACCGGACGAGCTGTCCGCCGGCGAGCAGCAGCGGGTGGCCGTTGCTCGCGCCCTCGTCACGCGGCCTGCGCTCCTCTTCGCCGACGAGCCGACGGGCAACCTCGACTACACGACCGGCACGGAGATCCTTCACGCGCTCTGGCGATCGTGCGTCGAGCGGCACCAGACGGTCGTCCTCGTCACCCACGATTCGAAGGCCGCGGCCTATGCCGACCGGGTCCTCGTCATCTCCGACGGAAAGATTGCCGACGAGATCGACCTTGGACGGCGCGAGGTCCACGACGCGACGCCGCTCATCACGCGCCTCGCCGAACTGGGCCTCTAGCACGTGGGCGGCCTGACGTCGCTCGCCTGGCGGAGCCTCGCCGCCCGCCGCGGCCGGACTGCGCTGTCGATCATCGGGATCGCCCTCGGGGTCGGCGTGGTGTTCGCATCGCTCGCGACCGACGCCGGGATCGAGGCGTCGATCGATCGCACCGTCCGGGACCTGGTCGGGCGGGCCGACCTCCGGGTCGCGGCCTTCGGCGATCCCGGCCTGTCAGCGGAGAGCGTCACCGCTATCACCGAGGCGCCCGGCGTCGTGGTCGCAGCGCCCGTGCTCGAGCGCCGGACCTACCTCGAATCCGACCTCGACGATCCGAACGTCCTGCCGAAGCCGGTCACGATCCTCGGCGTCGATCCGCCCCTCGAGGAGAAGGTCCGTCCGCTGCCGCTCGTCGCCGGTAGGGGCCTCGCCGGACCGGAGGCGTTCACCGTCCTCGTGACGGAGCGGCTCGCGGCCGAGGATGCCCTCCGCGTCGGCTCCGACCTGTCACTCCAAGCCGGCGCCGAGGGCCCGGTCTCGCTCGAGGTCGTCGGGATCGTCGAGGGCGACGGGCCCTTCGTCGGATCGAGCGGCCGGACCGTCATCGTCCCGTTGCGCACGGCGCAGCGGCTGCTCGGCGAGGAGGGCGTCAGCCGGGTCGACATCGTCGTCGGTGAGGGCGCGACTTCCCGCGAAGTCTCGGACGCCCTGGAGGTCGCGCTGACCACCGAGCCGTATGTCCTCTCGTCACCCCGCGACCTCGCCGCGTCGCTGCGCGTCTCCACGGCCGATTTCCGCTCGACGACCGCGCTGATCGCCGCGATCGCCCTCTTCGTCGGGGCGTTCCTCATCTTCAACACGCTGTCGATGACGGTCACCGAGCGTGTTCGGGAGCTTGGCCTGCTCCGGGCGGCCGGGGCGACGCGCCGGCAGGTCGGCCGGTTCGTCCTCGTCCAGGCCCTGATTCTTGGGTTCCTCGGATCGGTCGTCGGGCTCGTGGTCGGGGTTGCCCTGGCGGAGCTGATGGCCCTCTACGTCCGATCGATCGCGTCGATCCCGTTCGAACGGGTGGGGCTGGCGGCGGCGTCGGCGGTCATCGCGATCGCGATCGGGCTTTTCGTGACGCTTGCCGCCTCGCTCGAGCCTGCCCGTCGGGCGGGGGCGATCTCCCCGGTGGAGGCGCTCAAGGCACGGCTGGACCCGGCAGCCGCTCAGCGCGCGAGACTGCGCTGGCTCGTCGGGGTGTTCATCGCGGTCGGCGTCGCCGGGCTGCTCATCTGGCCCCGCGATGCCGGCGTGGCGGGCCTTGCGCGGGCCGGCGCCGTGTACACCCTGCTGCTCGTCGTCGTGCTTGCATCGCCGGTGCTCCTCGGGGTGCTCGCGCGGATCGCCGGCCTGCCATTCGTGCCCATCCTCAAGCTGGAGGAGCGGCTCGCCCGCGCTGCACTCGCCCGCGACCGCAGCCGGACGGCACTCACGGTCGGGGCGCTTACGGCGGGCCTGGCGATGATCGTCGCGATCGGCGGCGTCGCGGGCCAGTCGCGTTCCGCGGCGGCCGCCTGGCTGGCCCAGGTCATCCCGGGCGACGAACTGGTCACCTCGATCCGTCCGGTCGACCTGGTCGAGGAGGCGGACACGGTCGACGAGCTCGCCGCGGTCGACGGCGTCGCCCGGGTCAGCCCGATCGCCACGTTCGAGGTGGCGTTCGAGGGCGTCAGGACGGACGCTGCGGCGGTCGTCGGAAAGGACCTGCTCGAGGACGGGCGGCTGCGGATCCTGGCCGGCGACCGCGAGGATGCCCTGACCGCGCTCGACGAGGGAGGCCGGACGATCCTGCCTCGCGCGCTCGCGGAGCGCGAGAACCTCGGGGTCGGAGGCATCTTCTCGATCACGCTTGGCAGCGGCAAATCGCTTGACCTGCGGGTCGCCGCGATCGCCGAGCGGACGCTTCCGGGGCGGGCCGGGGAGGCGGCGCTCGTCGGCTGGAGCGACGCAACTAGCCTGCTCGGCGTCGCCGGCGCCGACGTCTTCGCGATCCGGTACGAGCCGGGCCGCGAGGCGGATGCCCGGCCGCGGCTCGAGGAGACGGCCCGGTCCCTGGCCCTCGAACCCAATCCGCTGGATCGTGTCGCCGGCGCGGTCGATGCCGCCCTCGGGCGGGTCTTCGGCTTGTTCGACGCGCTGGCCATCGTGGCGGTCATCGTCGCGGCCCTGGGCATCGTCAACACGCTCACGATGAACGTCCTGGAGCGGGTCCGGGAGATCGGCGTGCTGCGGGCGGCCGGGATGACGATCAGCCAGGTGCGCCGGACCGTCGTCGTGGAGGCCGGCATCCTCGGCGTTGCCGGATCGATCCTCGGGATTCTCACGGGCATCGTCGCGGGCGCCGTGATGGTCGCCCTCGCGGGCGGCGATGCCGCCCTCGGGTTCGGGCTGCCGTGGGGCTCGATCGGACTCGCCGCCGGCCTCGGGATCGGGCTGTCGATGCTGGCCGCCTGGTATCCGGCCCGCCTCGCCAGCCGCCTCGCGATCGTGCGGGCAGTTCAGCACGAGTAGCGGATGGTAGACTCGCGCCTTCGCGAGGGGTCCCGTCGACCCGCGACTCTGGAGGAGCCCACAAATCGGATGACGATCGCCATCCCGCGGATGACCCGCCTACCCATCGACCAGCGCGGGATCACCTTGGCGGACTTCCTCGTCCCCATCCAGGTTGGCGAACGGCTCGGCGTCCGGGTCAGGAATATCGCCCTGATCGTTGCGGGCGCACTGCTCATCTACCTGACCGCGAGAATCGCGTTTCCGGTCCCGGGCTCGCCGATTCCGGTCACGGGCCAGACATTCGGCGTGCTCCTCGCCGGCGGCGCCCTTGGCTTCAGGCGAGGCCTGTCGAGCGTGGCGCTCTACGTCCTCATCGGGTTGATTGGACTGCCGTGGTTCGCGGAGGGCAAGGGCGGCGTGAACGTGATACTGGGTGCCTCCGGCGGCTACCTCATGGGATTCGTGATCGCCGGGGCGGTCGTCGGCCGCCTCGCGGAGCTGGGCTGGGATCGGCGGATCCACGGTGCGGTCGTCGCGATGCTGATCGGCAACGTGGCGATCTATCTCGTCGGCGTGCCCTGGCTCATGGCCGTCGCGCACCTCGACCTCCAGGCGGGCATCGCCCAGGGCGTGACGCCGTTCCTCATCGGTGACGCGATCAAGCTCGCTCTCGCCGGGGCGGCGTTTCCGGTGGCGTGGTGGATCGTCGGGCGGCGGCCAGGCGAACGCTGACCCCGGGGCCCGGGTGACGCCCTCTGATATCGCGGGGCTGTACGGCCCCGAAAGCGAGGCTTGGCGCCTGAATCGCGAGGCGATGCTCCTGCTTGGTGCAGGCCCGCGAGCGCTGCTCCTCCAGCTCGCTCATCCGCTCGTCGCGACCGGCGTCGATGAGCACAGCGACTTCCGGGCCGATCCGTGGCGCCGGCTGCAAGGGACGCTTCGGAGCTATCTGACGGTCGTCTACGGAACGGCGACGGCGGCACGGGCGGAGATCCGCCGGCTGAACGGGCTCCACCGATCGATCGAGGGCGCCGGCTACACAGCTCGCGATCCCGACCTTGCGCTGTGGGTCCACGCCACGCTCGTGGACACGACAATCGCCGCGTACGACGCCTGGCTCGAGCCCATGCCCCGCGACCAGCGGCAGCGCTACTACGCGGAGACGATGCCGATCGGGCGGGCATTCGGTGTCCCGGCCGACCTCCTGCCGCCCGATCTCGACGCGTTCGAGGCCTATGTCGCCGCGATGCTTGGGCCGGACGGCCCCGTCCGCGTATCGCCGGTCGCCCGCGACCTGGCCGACGCGGTTCTTCATCCGCCGCTCGGACCGGTCCTGCCGGCGCTGGCGGCGGTCCCCGCGCGGTTGTACGCGTGGACGCTCTGGCCCTCGATCAGCTTGCTTCCGGGGTCCGTCCGAGCCGACTACGGCTTCCGCTGGGGCCTGCTCGAGCGGGCCGTGTCCGGCTGGCTCGTTGCCGGCTGGCGGGCGTGGCGGCCGCTGCTGCCCATCTCGTTTCGGCAGATGCCGCAGGCGCTCTCCGCCGACCGCCGAGTAGCCGGCGAATCCCCGCACTAGATCCTCCGATTTCGAACGCCCGGCGAAATCACTTCCATTCCGCCGCCCGATCCGATTTCGGACTCCGGATCCGGACGAATGGCACGCGAGGGAGTGATTTCCAGCGGCGTGCGAATTCGGACGAGTTCGCGCGTCGGCCACGCCCGCGGTCAGTACAGGCGCGGGAAGCGCGGCTCGAAGCGGGGCACCAGGTCGAGGGTCGTGTGGTCGTCGAGCGTGTCGAGCAGGGTCTTGGTCGGGGCCAGCTTGAAGCGGTTCTCGGCGAGGTAGTCCCGAATGCCGGACCAGAACGCGGTATTCCCCATCCTCTTGCGCAGGTCGTCGAGGAAGTTCCCGCCCTGGATGTAGACGATTTCGTAGTAGCACGCGGACGAGTACTTGTAGATCGAGAGATCGAGTCGGGCGGTCGAGCAGCGCGACGCCCGGCGCTGGCCGAGGACATGTCGGGCGAGGAAGTCGGTGACCGCCTCGTCGGTGAAGGGCTCGTTTGCCTGGTCGTTGCCGACGATCCCGTAGAACCACTGATGCCCCGTCTCGTGGTGGACGAGGTAGGAGAGGTTCGCCGTGCCGACTCCCGTCGGGATCCAGGTGAGGCCGGGCGCCTCCATGCCGTAGCCGCCGGCGGTCTGCGCGATGTCGTATGTCTCGTACGGATAGGGCCCGACGAGCGCCTCCATCTTCGCGATCGCGTTCTTGGCGGCCGACAGGATCGTCTGGGCGGGAGCCCCGGACCGGTAGTAGATGCGGATCACCGTGTCGCCCACGGTCGCCGAGATCGTCTTGTAGTCGGGCGCGGCCGCAAAGACGAAGTCGCGGACATTGCGGGCCTCGAACGTCTGCCGGAGGCCGCTCGACGCGACGCGCTCGCCGGTCGTGGCGAAAGTGAGGGCACGGTCGCTCGTGATCGCGACGCGCACGCGAGGCGTCACGGGTGTCACGAACGGATCGCCGTGGTTCGGGCGGTCGAAGGCGACCTTTCGGCTGACCCACGGGATCCACCGATGGGCGTCGACGATCCCGTTCGCCCGGGTGAAGAGCCAGTTCGAGCCGCTGAGCGAGCTGCGGAGCGTCGCCGCATAGCGGACCCTGACCTGGACCGACTGGCCGGCGCCGAGGATCCCGCCGAGCGGCACGACGATCGTCTGGTCGCTGACCGTCGCCGTCACGGCCCTGCCGGCGACGGTGACGGCCCCGAGCTTCATGCCGCCGAGCCGGGCGGCAATCGTGTTGAGCTCGACGCGGTCGATCGGGTCGCCGGAATCGTTGCGAACGCTCATCGTCGAGTCGACGTTGAACGCCCGGGTCCCGAAGTTCAGGGCAAGCGTGACGTCGTATTCGGCGGTCAGGTCGATGCTCGTCCGATCGACGGAGCCGGGGACGAGGCCAGGGAACGCCTGGACGATCGGCTCGCGGGCAGCGGCGGTCCCGGCGCCCGCCCCGGTGTCGGCCCCGGCCGCCGGACCGCGCTGCGGCGGCGCGCTCGTGGCGGCGGGAGTCGGCCTGGCGGGGGGTGCCGATGGCGCGGCGGCCGCAGGCAAGGACGCCGTCTGGGCGAGCGTGTCCAATTCCCGATCGGATGGGGCGTTGGTGGCAAGAACGGGCACGACGACCAGGGCGATCAGCGCACCGGCGGCCACGACGTCGGCGAAACGGCGGACGCGAAGCATCGGTCGATGCTACGGCGGTCCGGCCGAACCGTCGACCGCCCGATCGTCGTCGGGACGGGCGGGACCATCCTGCGAACGGATGCGTAGACTGCTTCCATGACCGCACCGTCGCTTCAGTCCGCAAGCTCGGAAGTGGACCGCAGCCGGTTTCTCGCCGCCATCCGTGCGGCCCTGCCCGACCTTCGGCTCCTCGAAGATGAGTCGGACCGTGAGAGCTACCGGAACGACGAAACGGCCTATCTCAACGCCGGGCTGCCCCTCGCGGTCGCCCTGCCAACGTCCACCGCCGACGTCGCCGCGCTTGTGCGCCTCGCCGCGGAACACCGGATGCCGATCGTGCCGCGCGGAGCGGGGAGCGGCCTCTCCGGGGGCGCCGCCGGGATCGAGGGCGGCCTGACGATCTCGATGATGAAGATGGACGCGGTCCTCGATATCGATCGGGAGAATCTCGTCGTAGTGACCCAGCCCGGGATCCTCAACGCCGAGCTCAAGAAGCGCGTCGCCGCGGAGGGCCTGTTCTACGCCCCGGATCCCGCGAGCTACGAGATCTGCTCGATCGGCGGCAACCTCGGGACGAATGCCGGTGGGCTGTGCTGCGTCAAGTACGGCCAGACGCGCGACTCAGTGCTCGGGCTGGAGGTGGTCCTGGCCGATGGGCGGGTCATCAGGACGGGCGGCCGGTACATCAAGAACGTCGCGGGCTACGCCCTGACCCACCTGTTCGTCGGGTCGCAGGGCACGCTCGGGATCATCACCGAGGCGACGCTTCGCCTGCGGGTCGCGCCGCCGCCCCGGACGACGATGCTCGCGTTCTTCCCGACCCTCGACGGCGCCGGCGATGCGGTCGCCCGGATCGTCGCCGCCGGCATCGACCCGGTGACGCTCGAGCTGCTCGATCGAGCGTCGATCGCCGCGGTCGACGATGCTTTCAACCTCGGCCTGGACCGCGAGGCCGAGGCGATGCTGCTCGTCGAGTCGGACCGGCCGGAGCCGGCTGCGTTCGCCGAGCTGGACGCGGCCGTCGCCGCATGCGAAGCCGCCGGATCGACGACGACGATGCGGGCCGCCGATGCGACGGAGGCCGACTGGCTGCGACAGGCCCGCCGGCTGGCGCTCCGTGCCCTCGAGCGGCAGGGGACCGTCCGGATGGAGGACGTCGGCGTCCCACGCAGTCGCGTGCCGGACCTGCTCCGGGAGATCGACGCGATCGGTAAGCGGCACGGCATCAAGGTCGCCACGTTCGGCCACGCGGGGGACGGCAATCTCCACCCGAACTTCATCTTCGACCACGGCGATCCCCGCGCAGAGGAGTTGACGGACCTGGCTCGGGCCGACCTCTATCGGGCGGCGATCGCGCTCGGCGGGACCGTCACCGCCGAGCACGGGATCGGGCTGGCGCGGCGGGACGTCCTCGTCGAGCAGGTCGGCCAGGACGTGATCGACGTGATGCGGTCGATCAAAGATGCGCTGGATCCCCTCGGCATCCTGAACCCCGGACGCGTGATCTAAGGGGCCGCAACCCGGCCCTAGCCCGACCGCGATTCATCCGAACGCGTCCGGGATGCGCATCAGCCTCCGAACGCTCGACGGAGGAGTCGCGACATCGGTTGAGCGCCCCAGTCACCTGGACGGCCTCCGGAATTCAGGACGTCCGTCACAGACCCACAGGTCCACGAAAGGATCAACGACACCATGCGAAGTCCTCGCAAGATCATCGCCTTCGGGTCGGCACTGCTCGTGCTGACTGTCGGTGCGGCGCCGTTCCTCGCGAGCGCCGCCGACCATCTCGACGCCCCGAGCCTCGGGTCGTTGAGCGCGGGGTCCCTCCAGGGCGACCGCGACATCAACGACGTCTACGTTTTCCAGGGCGCCAACGCCTCGAAGACGGTCATTGCCGCGACCGTCAGCCCGGCCGCCGGGCTGCTCGGCCCACTCACGTTCGGCTCGAACGTCCGCTACTCGATCAAGGTCGACGACAACGGCAACAACGTCGCCGACGTGAAGTACGTCGTTCGGTTCGGCGGGCCCGGCAGCGGCCCGAACGGGAAGCAGTCGGTCACCGTCACCCGCAACGGTACGACGGTCGGAACCGGCCACACCGGCAACACGACGAAGCTCACTAACGGCAAGCTTTGGACGGGCGTCCGGTCGGACCCCTTCTTCTTCGATCTCCTCGGATTCCGCGGGACCCTCGGCCTTGGCCCGAACACGAACACCCTGTGCGACGCCGCGCCGTCGGACTTCTTCGCATCGCTCAACACACTTGCGATCGTGATCGAGGTCCCGGATAGCGCACTCGGAACGAACATCGGCGTCTGGGCGACGACCGAACAGTGGATCAACGGCGCCTGGGTCGCTCGCGACCAGATGGGCCGCCCGGCGATCAACACGGTCTTCAACACGACGGCCGCCGACAAGGAGCAGTTCAACCGGACCGCTCCCGCCGTCCAGGCGACCGTCGACGGCGGCAAGTTCCGCAACAACGTGATCGCAGTTCTCCAGGCGCTGTCGGGCGCCACCGACACCGATGGTGCCTACACCGACGCCCAGGCGGGCGCACTCGCGGGCGTCCTCATCCCGGACGTGATCACCTACGACACCCGAACGGCCGCCGTGGGTCCGCTCAACGGCCGAGCCCTGGCTGACGACGTCATCGACGTCGAGCTGAACATCACCACCGGCGGCGATCCGCTGGGCCTCTTCGCCGATCGCGACGCGACCGGCGGAGTCCCGTCAGATTGCGTCGGGCCGCACTCCGACTACCTCGCGTCCTGGCCGTACCTCGGCCTGCCCCACTAGGGCCGATCTCGACCGGCGGCCGCGGCACAAGCCCGGCCGCCGGTCAACTCAGCGGAGCGGACTCATTCACCATGGCGACTCTCCCCCTTCCCTCACGACAGCGGATCCGGCCGATCGGAATCGTCGCCGCGGCGCTCATCGTCGCTGCGACCACGTACGTCGCTGCACCCGATGTCGCAGGCCCCACCGTCTCTACGCGGACCGCTCCAGCAGTCGACATGGTCGCCGCGACGGGCGCCACCGTTGCCGACATTGACGCGAACATCCGGACCTGGGCCGCGAAGGCGGCGGCCGACGAGAGCGACTACATCAGCGCGACGAATCTCGGGATCCTCTACCTCGGCCGGGCGCGCCTGACGTCCAACCTCGACGACTACTCCCGGGCAGCCGAAGCGACGGGACGGGCGCTGGCCGCCGATCCGGACTACGCCCCCGCTCGTGCTCTCGACGCCACGGTGCGCTTTGCCACTCATGACTTCGACGGCGCGCTCGGCGCGGCCCGTTCGCTCCTGGCGGATGCGCCGGGTGACGTGGACGCCCTCGCGGTCGTCGGCGATTCGAGCCTCGAGCTCGGGCAGATCGACGCCGCACGTCAGGCGTATGCGCGGCTTGCGACGCTGACCCCGGGGCCTGCTCTCGACGTCCGTCTCGCGCGGCTGGCGTACGTGACCGGCGACGCGGAGCGAGCGGTGGAGATCGCCCGCCGGGCGCGCGTTGAGGCCCTCGAACAGGGAGTCGTCGACGCGGCCTTCTTCGAATACCAGGTAGGGGAATTCGCGCGGCTGGCAGGCGATTCGGCGACCGCGGGCTCAGCGTATGAGGCGGCGCTTGCGACCCGACCTACCCATGTCGGGGCGCTCGTCGGCCTCGCGCGCGTCGTGGCGGCCGGCGGCGACGAGGCCTCGGCGATCACGCTCCTCGAGCGGGCCGCGGCGATTGCCCCCCAGCCCGAGGTACTCGCGCTACTCGGCGATCAGCTCGCGGCACGCGGCGATGGGGCCGCCGCGCGGAGGCAGTTCGAAACGGTCCGCCTCACAGCCGAGCTGGGCGAGCTCGCCGGTGCGGTCTACGACCGCCAGCTGATCGCCTTCGAACTCGATCACGGCGGAGTTTCCGAGGCGGTTCTCGAGGCCGCGCGCGCTTCGTCCATGGCGCGCCCGGACGCGGCAGGTCTCGATCTCGTCGCGTGGGCGCTCCACCGGCTCGGCCGCGAGGACGAGGCGGGTGCGGCGAGCGATCGGGCGCGGGCGCTCGGCATCCTCGACGCCCGGATCACCTTTCACGCCGGCGCGATCGCCCTTGGTCGTGGCGACATCGCGGGAGGCCGGGCCCTCCTCGCCCAGGCGCTCGCGCTCGGGCCTGCGCTCGATCCAGCGGACAGGGCCGAGGCCGAGCGGCTCGTCGCCGGCTAGGGCAGGAGCGCGAGGAGCGCCGCAGCCTTCTCCGGCGACCTAGCCTGGACGCCGAACAGGGTGTCGCCGATCCCGTAGAACCAGACGTCGCCGATCGGGTTGCCTGGCGCCGTGACGTGCGTGACCTGCTTGCCGGCCACCGTCACCTGCTCCGATTCGGCGCCGCGCGTGTCCGCGACGGTGAGGGCCGCGTACCGGTCGACGAGTTGCGCAGTCGGGGCGCCAGGGACCCGCAGGGCGAAGTAGTTGAACGGGTCGGCGGTGGCGATGGGATCATTGGCGAACGCGAGGCCGAAATTTCCGGTTCCGTCGCCGATCTCGCTCACGAGCTTCTTGACTGGCTCAGCACCCTCGTTACCGACCGACGAAACGGGGCCGACGCTGAGCTTGAAGAGCGTCTTGCCCTCGAAGCTGTCGGGCAGGCGGGCCTCGAGAGCGGGGTCGTCGTGGGGGAGGACGAGGTTCGAGCTTGGCGATGTCGCCGGGGACTTTGGTCCCGACGACGAGATGGGGGCCGAGCCTGCCGTCGTGGCCGGCGGGGCCGACTCCGAGCCGCTGCCGCAGCCCGCGATCGCGAGGATCGCGAGGATGGCGAGGAGCCCAAATACGACGACCGTCGGATTGCTCCGATTTCGAACGCCGCGCCACATCACCTGTGTCCGCCTCGCCGCTCCGATTTCGGATTCCGAAGTCGGAGGATCGGCGCGGAGAGAAGTGATTCCCGGCGACGTGCGAAATCGGACGATCAAGTTCATCGGCCCATCATGCCAGCCGGATTGGGGGGTGCGCCTGATTCTGGGTTGCGACTCAGCCTGCACATCTGTATCGTGCAAGTGTGCCAGCGACCGACATCGACCAGCTCATCGAGGCGAGCCGGCTCTACTACGAACTCGGCGAGACGCAATCGCGCGTCGCGGAGCTGCTCGGCGTAACGCGCCCGCAGGTCTCGCGAATCCTGAAGCGCGCCCGGGCCGAAGGGATCGTCGAGATCCGGATCGTCGACCGGACTTCCGAATCGTCGCAGGCCGCCGACGAGCTCCGTCGCCGGTTCGGGCTCAACGCCGTCCATGTCGGGCCCAGTCTCCGCGGGCCGGAGGACGTCGGCCGGCGGATGATCGGCCGCCTCGGGGCGGAGGTCCTGCGCGCTTCGATCCGGGACGGCGCGGTCGTCGGCATCGGCGACGGCGCCTCGATCTCGGCCCTGGCGGATGCGCTCGACGAGCCGCTTCACGCCACCGGCGCGACGGTCGTTCCTCTCTGCGGCGGCTACTGGTTCACGGGGCCCGCCCGCGAACCGTTCCGGCGAGTGTCGGACGGCATCGGCGGGATCCCCCAGGGCCTCCTTGCTCCGGGCCTCGTCGACGATCCGGCGACCAAGCTGTCGCTCTACGCCCACGACGGCGTCCGTCGGATCCTCGATCTCTGGGAGCGTCTCGACGTCGCGGCCTTCGGTATCGGTGGGCCGGCCTGGGGTGAGGCGGCCTTCGGTCCTGCGGCCTGCCGCCAGCTCGACGACGCGGAGGCGGTCGGCGAGCTCCTCATCGCGCCATTCGACATCCAGGGAACGTTCGTCGACAGCGACCTGCGGGAGCGGACGATCGCCTTCGAGGCCCGCCGGCTGGATCGGCTGCCGGTCCGTATCGGTGTCGCGGGCGGCTCGGCCAAGATTCGCCCGATCCTCGGGGCGCTGCGCTCGGGCGCCTTGACCACGCTCGTCTCCGACGTTCGGACCGTGGAAGCCGTCCTCGAGCTCGATCAGGCCGAGGCGCCGACATGAGCGAGACCGCGATTCTCGGGATCGATCTCGGGACGACCGAAGTCAAGGTCGGCCTCGTCACGCTCGACGGCCGGCTCCTCGGTCTTGCGCGGGCCGGCTACCGGACCGAGACCGACACCGCGAACGGGCGGGCGGAACAGGATCCGGACGCCTGGTGGGGAGCCCTGACGACGGCCGTTCGCCACCTCGCCACCTCCGGCCGAGCGGACATCGTCGCGGTCGCGCTCGACGGCCACGGCCCGACGCTCGTAGCCGTCGACGAGCGCGGACGCCCGACGAGGCCGGCGATCATCTGGCAGGACACGCGGGCGACGGACGAACAAGCGGAGCTGGCACAGGCCACCGGGCTCGAGGGCTGGTCGCTGGCCGGCCTGCCGGCCGCGCTATGGGTCGAGCGTCACGAGCCCAAGGTTGCGGCGGCCACCTGCTGGTACCTGGCGACGTGGGACTTCCTCGCCCTTCGGATGACGGGCCGTGCGGCGACGAGCCTTGTGGAGGGCCAGCCGTTCCCGCCCGCGTCCGTCCTCGCGGCGGTCGGCATCCCCGCCGGACGTATCCCGGAGCCGGTTCGCGCCGGCGACGTCGTCGGGGCCCTGACCGCGGAAGCGGCGGAGCTACTCGGCATCGAAACTTCGACCCTGGTGGTTGCAGGGACCGTCGATGCCTGGGCGAGTTTCCACGGCGCCGGGATGACTGCAAAGGGCGACGCGATCGACGTCGGCGGCGCGGCGGGCGGATTCGGGATCTATTGGGACCAGCCGATTCGCGTGCCGGGCTCCTTCGTCACGATCGCGCCGCTCCCGGGGCTGTTCAGCATTGGCGGGGCGATGGCGGCGACCGGCCGTGCGATCGACTGGTTCCGGACGGAGGTCGTGCGCGCCGACCTACCGACTGAAGCCCTGATCGAGGAGGCGGCCGCGACCCCGCCCGGCGCCGACGGCGCCCTGTTCCTGCCGTACCTCGCCGGCGAGCGCTCACCGATCTGGGACCCGACGGCCCGCGGCGCAATTGTCGGGCTGACCCTGGATCACGGCCGCGGTCACCTCGCGCGGGCGATCCTCGAGGCGTCCGCCCTCGCGATCCGCCATGTCGCCGAGCCGATCGTCGCGGCTGGGATCCGGGTCGGCGAGATGCGGGTCTGCGGCGGCCCGGCCCGCAGCGAGACGTGGAACCAGATCAAGGCCGACGTCACCGGTTTCTCCGTTGCCGTGCCGGCGGTGCTCGAGACGGCGGTCGTGGGTGCGGCGATTCTCGGGGCGAGCGGGATCGGGGCCTATCCCGACGTGCCGGCGGCGATCCGGGGCATGACCCGGGTCGCCCATCGCCTGACACCGAACCCAGCCAACCGCGCGCTCTACGACGCGGTGTTCGATGCCTATGTCCGGCTCCACCCCGCGATCTCGCCGATCGTCGCAGGCCTGCCGAGGGCGACCCGTTGACGTCCGCCGGCCGGCTCATCGCAACCGACGTCAGCGTCGCGTTCCAGGTCCCTCGCTCGGCTCCCGTCGAGGCGCTCGAAGGTTTCAGCCTCTCGGTGGAGCGGGGCGAGGTCGTCGCCATCATCGGCCCGAACGGCTGCGGCAAGAGCACGTTCCTCAGGGTTGCCGCCGGCCTGCTGGCCCCGCAGCGCGGCTCCGTGACGCTCGACGACCGCCCGATCGTCGGACCGGACCCCCGCGTCGGGCTGGTATTCCAGGAGCCCCGGCTGCTTCCGTGGCGGTCGGTCGGCGAGAACATCACGTACCCGTTGGAGCTGGCCGGCTGGCCCCACGAGCGGCGGGACGAGCGGCTTGCGGCGTTGCTGGACCTCGTCGGGTTGAGCGAGTCGGCGCGAGCCCGGCCGAGCCAGCTTTCGGGCGGGATGCGCCAGCGGGCGGCGATCGCCCGGGCCCTCGCCCTCGAGCCGGAGGTGCTCCTCCTCGACGAGCCGTTCAGCGCGCTGGATGCGCTGACGCGCGAGCGGTTCAACCTCGAGTTGCTCGAATTGTGGGAGCGGACCGGGACGACGATTGTCATCGTCACCCACAGCATCCCGGAAGCGATTCTTCTCGCCGATCGGGTGGTCGTGATGACCCCACGACCGGGCCGCGTCGCCGCTATCGTCCCGATCCTCGCCCCGCGGCCGCGCTCGCTCGAGCTCCTCGACGGAGCGATCGTGTCGCGCGCCGCAGCCGAGATCCGGGCCCACCTCGAGCCGACGGGGGAGGCGGCATGAGCCGGAGCGCCGTGGCCTCGGTCGCGATCTCGTTTGCGGTCTTCGTCGCCGTCTGGAAGCTCATCGTCCTCGTCGGTGGCTATCCGCTCTTCATCCTGCCGCCGCCCGAGGTCGTCGCGGAGCGGTTCGTCCGCGCGTGGGCCGACGGCCTCATGACTCCGCACGCACTGACGACGCTCCAGGAGATCGCCCTTGGGTTCGCCGTCGGCGCCGGAGCGGGCCTTGTCATCGGCTACGGCCTTGCCCGATCGGCCCTCGTCGAGCGCCTGGTCTCGCCGTACATCGTCGCCGCCCAGGCGACGCCGATCCTCGCCCTCGCCCCGCTGCTCGCGCTGTGGTTCGGGCCGGGACTGGCGAGCAAGGTCGTGATCTGCGCGCTGATCGTGTTCTTCCCGATCGCGGTCTCGACGATGGTCGGGATCCGGTCGGTCGATGCCGGACTGCTCGAGATGGCCCGCTCGTTCCGCGCGACGCGCCGCCAGGTCCTGCTCACCCTCGAGATCCCGGCCGCGCTGCCGTCGATCCTCGGCGGGATGCGCGTCGGGGTCACGCTCGCGGTCGTCGGCGCGATCGTGGGCGAGTGGGCCGGCGCCAGGGAGGGGCTCGGGCTCCTCGTCAACCTCGCCCGCGGCAGCCTGTTCGACATCCCGCTGATGTTCGCAACGCTCGTGACGATCGCGCTGCTCGGGATCGCTCTCTATCTCGTCGTCGTCGTCCTCGAACGCCGCCTCGTCGGCGTCCGCTAGCCCTTCGGAGGTTGCATGCATCCGCGTCGTATCGGTCTCGTCGCCAGTCTCCTTGCCATGGTCGTCGTCGTCGGCTGCGCGCCGGGCCCCTCCCCGTCGGCCGCCGGCACGCCGCTGAAGGTCGGCCTCGGCTACATCCCGAGCGTCCAGTTCGCCCAGTTTTACCTCGCCGACGAGGCCGGCTACTACGCCGCCGAGGGTCTCGATGTCACGTTCCAGAACGAGATCGACGCGAACCTCGTCCCGAAGGTCGGCCAGGGCGACGTCGATCTCGGGATGTCGGACGGGACGAGCGTCATCCCGGCCGTGAGCCAGGGAATCCCGATCCGCTACCTAGCGACCATCTACGGCAGGTTCCCCTCGATCGTGTTCGGCAAGGCCTCGTCCGGCATCAAGACGGCGGCCGACCTCGAGGGCAAGAAGATCGGTATCCCCGGCCGCTACGGCTCCTCGTGGATCATGCTCCAGGCCCTGTTGGCGTCCGCCGGGCTGACGCCGGACGACGTCGAGATCGTCGAGTACCCCGACTTCGGTCAGGGCGCCGCGGTCGCCCAGGGTGCCGTGGACGCCGCGACGGGCTTCGCGAACAACGAGCCGGTCGTGCTCGAGCGGAGCGGGACCGAGGCGTTCGTCCTCCACGTCGACGACGCCACGGCCCTCCCGGGCCCCGGGCTCATCGCCTCGACGGCGACCATCGAAGGGAAGCGCGACGCCGTGGCCGGGTTCGTCCGGGCGACGTTGCGGGCGATGAAGGAGATCGTCGCCGAGCCCGCGAAGGGGCTCGACGCCACGATCCACGCGGTGCCGGAGCTGGGCCAGGACCGCGAGCTACAGGCCGCCATCCTCGCCGCGACGATCGACGTCTGGGGCCGCGCGGGCGCGACGCCCGGCGAGGGCCTCGGGGCGATCGACCGCGCGGGGTGGGAGGCGTCGGTGGAGTTCATGACCAAGCTCAACATGGTGCCGAAGCCGGTCACGGTCGACGATCTCGTCCTCGGGGACTTCGTCACGACGCCCTGAGGCGGGGTCGAGAGGGTCCTCGCCGCGCCAGTCGCCGACGTTCGCCGCGCCTATTATCGGGCCATGCCCACCGTCGCACTGCCGGATCGGCCGCCGTTCGCGATCCGCGCCCGGCTCCTGTCGCCGCTGGCGTCGGGCGGGACGCTCCACGAGGCCGACGGGCTGGTCGCCGTCGACGGTGATGGGTCGCTCTCGTTCGTGGGAGCGGCAGGCGCCGCTCCGCCGGATCTGGTGGCTGGCGCCGTCGACGTTCGGCCGTGGATCGTCATGCCCGGCCTCATCGACACGCACGCCCACCTGCCGCAGCTCCCGAACGCGGGGCTCGGGTTCGCGCTGGATCTGCTCACCTGGCTCGATCGGCTGACGTTCCCGACCGAGCGTTCGTGGGCCGATCCCGCGGTCGCCACCCGGCTCGCCCCGGCGATCTTTCGGGCGTTCGCGGCGGTCGGGACGACGACCGTGCTCGCATACGGCGTTGTCTACGAGGCGGCGATGGAGGCCGCGTTCCTGGCCGCGGAGGCGCACGGGATCAGGGCGATCCTCGGCAAGGTGATGATGGATCGGGTGACGTATGACCCGACGATCGAGCCCGGGACCATCCTCAATCGGAGCCTGCGCGAGGCGGCCGACCTCATCGGTCGCTGGCACGGCGCGGCCGACGGGCGGCTCGGCTACGCGGTGACGCCGCGGTTCGCGGTCTCGTGCACGGCGGAGATGCTGCGAGAGTCCGCGTCGCTGGCGCGCTCGACGGGGAGTTGGTGGCAGACCCACGTGTCGGAGGACCCGGGCGAGATCGCCGAGGTCGCCCGCCTCTTTCCGGGTGCCCGCGACTACGTGGACGTCTACGACCGCGCCGGCGGGCTCGGCGAGCGTTCGGTGCTGGCGCACGCGATCCACCTGTCCGATCGGGAGCTCGCGCGCCTCGTCGAGACGCGCACCCGGGTGTCGCATTGCCCGGCCTCCAATCTGTTCATCGGCGCGGGCGTGATGCCGCTGGCGCGCTGGCTGGAGGCCGGTGTCGTCGTCGGGCTGGGGTCGGACGTGTCGGGCGGGCCGGACCCGTCGCTGTTCTCGGTGATGCGCGCAGGCGCATACGCGCAGATGGCGCGGCGTGCACTCACCGATGAGGATCGGCCGCCGCTCGAGCCCCACGCGTGGCTCCGGCTCGGGACGCTGGACGGGGCGCGGGTGCTCGGGCTGGAGGACCGAATCGGGTCGCTCGAGGTGGGCAAGGAGGCCGACGTGATCGTCGTGGACCCTGGGATGACGGCGCCGTTGTCGGGGGCGGGCGCTGCACCCGACTTGGACCCCGGGCTCCTCGATGACCCCGGCGCCCTCGTCAGCCGGCTTATCTTTCGGGCCCACCCCGACATGGTCCGAGGTGCCTGGGTCCGAGGCGAAAAATTGGAGGGAGCATCGTGATCGACGCCCGGTTCGGCCACGTGAACGTGATCGCCCGCGACTGGCAACGGCTGGCCGACTTCTACAAGGAGGTCTTCGGCATGGAGGTCGTGCCGCCGCTCCGCGACTATCGCGGGCCGGACCTGGAGGCCGGGACGGGCGTCGCCGGCGCTGCGCTCAGGGGAGCGCACATGCGCCTGCCGGGGCTCGGCGCGGACGGCCCGACCCTCGAGATCTACCAGTACGAGTCGGGACCCGAGGGGATCACGCCCGCCGTGAATCGGCCCGGCTTCCAGCACATCGCCTTCGTCGTGCCGGACGTCCCCGCCGCTCGAGATGCCGTTCTCGCCGCCGGCGGCGGCAAGGTCGGTGCGATCGTCACGCTAACCACCGCCGACGACCGGCGCGTGACCTGGACCTACGTCACCGATCCGGAGGCCAACAACCTCGAGCTCCAGTCGTGGTCGGCGCCGGTCACAGGATGACGATGCCACTCCCGCCGGGGTCCCGGCCGGCCGTCAGTGCAGTGAGAATCTGGCGCGTGTTGAGGGGCAGAAGCTCGCGGAGGCCGACGCCCATCGCCGCGAGCGCCGCGCGATTCGATCGAGTGTCGGAAACGAGGAGGATGAGGTGACCGCCGGGATCGTCGCGGAGTTTCAGGGAGAGGCGTCGCTCCAGGGCCTGGCCGTCGGCGATCTTCGTCTCGGCCTCGACGCGGGCCCGCCATCGATCCGTCTGGGCCCCGGACACTTCGGCATCCCAGGCGCGCAGGTCACCCTCGATGGGAAGCGGCACCTCCGTCCGCCAGCGCAGCGATGTGTGAAGGCGCCCGCGAAGCCGCTCCAGAAGCGCCAGCTGCGCCCGATCCCGGATCGGATCGCCCGCCGGGTAGGCGCGGATCGTGAGGTCCAACCCCACGATGGCGCAGTAGGCCCCGAGAAAATCGACGCTCGGACTCGCAACCTCGCCGCGCTCGAAGCGACCGACCCTGGCATGAGACGTCCCGATCGCGCGCCCGATCTCCGCCTGGCTCAAACCCGCGGCGATCCTCGCGAGCCGCGCATCATCGGCAACCCTGCGCACTGCACTCCTGGATCGCCTTCTTCCTCGATCGGCCGGGCGGTCTCGAATGGGCATCTCGGCAGATCGTGCCAGTTGGCTCTTACCCCCGGCTCTACGGCCGTCCGAACGCCCAGCGTTCCTACCGACGCTCCGAGTCACCGGCGCGGGCGTCACAGCGCCCGTCAGCCGCTGGCCAGAACGCCCGGCGATCGGTATGGCGCCGGAGGCCGCCCGAATGAGGTCGATGCGGCGTCCCAAACGCTCGTAGGAACGCCCAGCGTTCAGCCGGCAATCTCGGCGGGGCGGCAGGCGGGGCGGCAGGCGGGGCGGCCGGCGGGACGACGATGAGCGCGGCCGACATCCTCATCACCGGCGGCACGGTCGTCGACGGGACCGGGGCTCCGGGGCGCGCGGGCTCGGTCGTGGTCGAGGGCGATCGCATCAGGCTGGTTCCGGACGGGGACGCGGCACCGGACGGCGCCGCGCGGACCATCGACGCCACCGGCCGAGTCGTGGCGCCCGGGTTCATCGATCTCCACTCCCACTCGGGGCTCATGATCCTCGCCGAGCCGACCCACGACCCAAAGGTCCGTCAGGGCATCACCACGGAGGTCATCGGCGTCGACGGGAACAGCTACGCGCCGTTCGCGAGCCGCGATGATCTCGATGCCTTCGTCCATCTGAACTCCGGGCTGGACGGCAAACCCGACATCGCGTACGACTGGGACACGGTCGCGGCCTACCTCCGGCGGTTTGACAGCAAGGTCAGCGTCAACATCGCGTATCTCATCGGCAACTCGGCGCTGCGAATCGGCGCGATCGGCTGGGACGACGAACCCGCCACGGCCGCCGCGACGGAACGGATGCAGGCGATGCTCCGGGAGGGCATGGAGGAAGGCGCCTTCGGGATCAGCTCGGGCCTCGACTACCCGCCCGGCAGCTACGCCACGACCGACGAGCTGGCGGCCCTCAGCCGCGAGGCCGCGAAGAGCGGCGGCTTCTATCACACCCACGTCCGCTACGCGCTCGGTGACCGCTTCCTCGACCCGTTCCGCGAGGCGATCGAGATCGGGCGGCGCGGCGAGGCCCCCGCTCACATCACCCACTTCTACCATCGCAAGACCTTCCCCGGCACGTCCGACCAGATGCTCGACCTCATCGACGACGCGCGCGCCACGGGCCAGGACGTGACCTTCGACGCCTATCCGGCCGAATGGGCGAGCACGCGGCTCCTGATCCTCATCCCGACCTGGGTCCAGGCCGGCGGCCCGATCAAGACCAAGGAACGGCTCGCGGACCGGGGCACACGGGACCGGATCCGTCGCGACCTCCAGGAACGCGGGGTCCTATTCGCCGGCGCGGGCGGCCTGCGCGACATCCGGATCGGTTATCTGCATCGGCCGGAGAACCTCCAGTGGGAGGGCCGGACCCTGGGCGATCTGATCGACGCCACCGGCAAGGACCCGGTCGACGCGCTGTGCGACCTGCTGCTCGACGAGGACCTGAGCCCGAACGAGGTCACCACAGGCCCGCATATCGACGGAATCCGCCGCTTCCTGCGGCACTCGATCGGGATGGTCGGCACGGATTCGACGTTCGTCGGTGCCAAGCCAAGCCCGCGGACGTATGGGAGTTTCCCGCGGATCCTCGGCCAGTTCGTCCGCGACGAGGCGCTGCTCAGCCTGGAGGAGGCGATCCGCCGGATGACGTCAGCGCCGGCCGCTCGCCTGGGCCTCAGAAACCGCGGCGTGATCAGGGATGGCGCGGTCGCAGACCTCGTGATCTTCGATCCGGCGGCCGTTCGCAGCAACGCGACCTACGACGAACCGCGGCGCTTCCCCGACGGGATCGAGACGGTGATCGTCAACGGCGAGCTCGTCGTGGACAGCGGGGCCCACACGGGGCGGACGCCGGGCCGGGCCCTCCACCGCGCTCGCGACTGAGCCACGAGGGCGGACGAGGGCCTACGCGCGCGCCGCCCGCATCGCGGTCGCCTGGACGTCCGGCCCCTTCTCAGGATCGGCCGGTGACGCCGCCGCCTCCCCGTCGACTTCGAGAGCAAGCCCCGTCCGAAGGCGCTGGCGTTCCTCGTTCAGCCTGGCCTCAGCCGCCTGAATGGCCACTTCGACCGGCTGCTTGGGCCCGACCTGGGCCCAGCCGATCGACAGCCGGAGCGCGACCGCGCCCGACTGGAGCCAGACGTCGCAGGCCGATCGGACCCGCTCGACGTAGTTGATCGCCAGGATCTCGTCGGTCTCCGTCAGGAGCACCCCGAATCGAGCCCGCCCGAGGCGGGCCAGGTTGTCGGAGGCGCGCGCGTGACGGCGCATCGTCGTGGAAATCGGCGGGATCAGCCGATCCGCGGCCTCCTGTCCGAGCTTCTCGGCGAGGCGGTCGACACCGGCCAGCTCGACGAGGACGATCGTGGCGGAGTGACCGTAGCGGTCGACCCGGGCACCCTCCTCGGCAAGCCATTTCGCCCACGCTCCGGTGAGCTCGAACCCGGTCTCGGGATCCGTGGCCGCCGCCTCGACGACGCCAACCCTGGGCGATCCCGAAGGACGGGCGTCCAGCGTTGGCGCGAACTGGGCCCCATACCCGACAGGCTGCGGCCGGCCATTCCCGAGCGCTCTTGGAACCCCGTTTGCCGGCAACCCGGGCCCAACGCCCGCGGCCTCGTGGAGTCCGGCGCGGTAGGACGCCTCGCGCCGGGCCCGAATCCGAGGCCCGACGATCAGCCCGATGGCCAGAACGACGTTCATGAAGATCGCCGCGACAAGGACCGCGACGATGCCCTCCTGCGTGGACATGATGATTTGCTCCGAGAATCGAGACGGTCCGATGATCGATCGACGATAGATCGCGGCCGCGTCCGTGACGATGGTCCCGAGCGGGCTGGGACCAGATCTTGGTGCGGCCCGACAACGACATCAATGAGTGAGAACCGGATACGAGGGGAGCGCGGTGGTCACGGGCCGTGGAGCGCAGTCGAGGGCGGTCGCCGAAGGTGTTGAACGGTCCGGATGGGTCGCGGCGGGGAGTCCGTGTGCGACGATCCGGCCATGACCGACGACCGGCGAAGCCACTCCCGACGGCCGCCGTGGGCGGGTGCCCGGGCGGCGGCACTGGCCGCGCTCCTGGCGACGACGACCATCGCCTGCGATGGCTCGCTGGGTTCTACGGAGACCGCCCCAGATCCGAACATGCGCGGCACATTCAGCGGCTACTTCGTCTGGGCCAAGGCGGAGCCGGCGATCGCACTGCGTCCCGTCGAACCGGCGGTCGCCGAGGAACTCGTCAGGCGGGCCGCCGACTCGATCGCACCTGATCGAGACGCCCGATTCGGGATCTCCATCGTCGCGACCTTCGAGACTGACGAGGCGGCCAACGAGCAGGTGGCTGCCGTCCGGAAGATCCTCGCGGAGAGCGCCGCCTGGTACGCCAACCCGGCCAATGACGCGGCCCACGCCCAGCTCGAGGACGACGAGCGTCCCGCGCCGATCACGCCGCCGGAGATCGCCGGGCTCCAGGACCGGCTGCTCGCGCCCGGCAAACGTGGCGTGGGCTGGGGCGGCCAAGCCGATCGGGCCGACAACGCCGTCTATGCGATCGGATCCGTTCTCGTCGTGACCGGCCTGAAGTCCGAGACTCCGGCCGAAACGCAGGGCGACGCGGAGCCCGGCACGGACCTCCCGATCCATCCGCTCGCCCACCTGTTCGCCGCGGCCGGGGGAGCCGTGCTACTCGAGGGCGACCGATCCGGCGAGGGCTCGATCGTCGCGGACGTCTCGTGCCGGCCGGCCGACCCTGCCTCGGGGTCGGCGCTGCTCGACGAGCTCGGCGACGCGATCCTCACGGCCGGTCAGTTCTCGACCCGTCCGCCCTGGATCGGCCCGCCGCCGACGGTACGCGAAGCCCTCGCCAGGGCGACGATGCGGCGGTACCAGCACGGAGCTGCCGCGGCGTTGGGCGACCGACGGCTCCAGGAGCTTGCCCAGCGACTCGCCGGCGCAACGCCGGAGGAGTATGCCGCGACCCTCGAGGAGTTCAACGCATACCTACGTGAGCGGGGCGTGGAGCTGATGAACGGCGAGGTCGATCCCGAGGTCCTGGCACTCCTCCTCGACACGAACGCGCTGAGCGATCCGGCTGCCCGTCAGGCGTGGGCTCGCGACCTCGGCGAGCGGATGGGCCGGCTCCCCGTTGAGTCCGGCCCGTACGGCGAACAGCCCGCCCCCGACGATTACGCGCGGCGCGCGACCTCGGGCACCGTGCGCCTCAACGACGGGCGGCTCGAGATGGGCTGGTTGAGCTTCGGGCGACTGGCCGCCGGTCTCCCGTCGCTCGCCGGCTATCTCACGGCCCAGGGCTGTGCGGACATCCGCATCGGGCTCGTCGACTTCGACGAGGTTCGCGGGAACTAAACCGCGTCGGTGATCTCCGCCAGCTCGGCGGCGAGCCGCTCGGTTGCCAGCACCATCGCATCGGACAGGTCGCCGCCCTTGGGCGGGCTGGCCCAGCCGAATGCGACGTTGACCACCTCGGTGGCAACCTGCAGGTCGCGCTCGCAGGCTGCCCTTGCCCGCTCGACGAAGTTGATCGCCGCGATCTCGGTCGTCTCGGTCAGCAGGATTCCGAACCGGAGCCGCTCCATCCGAGCGATGTGGTCGCTCGTCCGGATCTCCTTCGCCAGAATCCGCGCCGCGGCGGCGAGCGCGTGCTCGGCGACTCGCGGGCCCCAGAGTCGGGCGAGACCGTCGATACCGACGACCTCGACGAGGACCACGGTCGCGGGCCGCTTGTAGCGTCGGACCCGCGCCGACTCGCTGATGATCAGGCGATCCCACAGGCGCGGTCCATCGGTGCCGGTTTGCGGGTCACTCCAGCCCGACGGCGCCGGGACAGACGGGCTGTCGATCGGGATCGCGTCATCCCGATCCTGCGGCTCCGAGACGGCCGCGGGCGCTTCCGCGTCGGCCGCGGCCGTTGCCAGGTCCTGATAGGTATCCATTCGTCGAACAGCCCCTCGTCCAGCGGGCGGTGCGCCCCGGTCGCACGCCGGATAT
>Ga0184623_10000117_pt1 | contig 31482 bp, 23 predicted proteins | sample PLM1_100_b1_FD_133138 | JGI IMG/M metagenome (GOLD analysis project Ga0184623, IMG submission 133138) | Groundwater sediment microbial communities from an aquifer in East River, Colorado, USA - PLM1_100_b1 | ecosystem: Environmental > Terrestrial > Soil > Riparian zone | place: USA: East River... | reverse complement strand
CGTCACCCAGCCCGAGAGGATCGGGTGTGGCGCGTACAACGCCCGCACGTAGTCGTCGGTGTCGACGCCGCCTTCGAGATCGAAGTAGTCGTTGATCATGTTGTTCGCGGCGTGGGCGACGACGAGCCCGACGATCGCGAGGAGGAGCAGGCCCCAGTCCACGCTGACCTCGCCGGTCAGGCGCGCGGCCCCGATTGCCAGCAGCCCGCCGATCAGCCCCGACGTTGCCGTCATCGAGAACACGGCCGCCCGGGTGATCACGAGCCACTTGCTCACGGCGTCCGGATGAGTCATTCCCGCCGGCAGGTTTGCCGTGTTGAGCACGTAGCGCCACGTCGCGAGGCGGGCCCGCAGGCCGGGTGCCGCGACCGTCGTTGCCGGGGCGATGGGGGTGGGAGTCGTGGCCATGATCCGGAATCCTCGCGGTCGTGGAAACGTGCGGTCTGACTGTAGCAGATTTGACCTCGATCGCTGATTCGTCGGAGAGGCCGCGGCGGATCAGCGATGATGCTCGGATGCAGGATCCCGAGCCGCAGTTTGACACCCTCGCCGTCCACGCCGGCGCCGAGCCCGACGAGCTGACAGGCGCGGTCTCGCCACCGATCTACCAGACCTCGACTTACGCCCAGGAGGGCGTCGGGCGGCCGCGGGGCGGCTACGAGTACGCTCGCTCACAGAACCCCACCCGTGAACGGCTCGAGCGGGCGGTCGCCGCGCTCGAGGGCGGCGCCCACGGGATCGCCTTCGCCAGCGGATCGGCGGCCACGGCGGCCATCGCCCAGCTCGCGCCTCCCGGTGACGAGATCGTCGTGGGCGACGACGTGTACGGCGGCACCTTCCGCTACTTCGAGCGGGTCCACCGCCCCTCGGGCGTCGACGCCCGATACGCGGACCTCGCGGCCGGCCCCGACACGCTCTGGGAGGAGTTGACTGCGCGGACGAGGCTCGTCTGGTTCGAGTCGCCGACCAACCCGTACCTGAAGGTCATCGACATCGCGGCGGTCGCTGCCACCGTCCGCGAGCGTGCGGCTCAGGCGGGCGACGTGGGCCCATTCATCGTCGTCGACAACACGTTTGCATCGCCCGCCATCCAGCGCCCGCTGGGCCTCGGGGCCGACATCGTCTTCCATTCGGCGACGAAGTACCTCGCCGGCCACTCGGACACGGTCTGCGGCGTGGTCGTCACCAATGACGACGCGATCGCCGAGCGGCTGCGCTTCCTCCAGAACGCGATGGGTGCCGTGCCCGGACCACTCGACTGCTTCCTCGTCCTGCGCGGCCTGCGGACACTCCACCTCAGGGTCGAGCGTCATTCGGCCAACGCGCTGGCCGTGGCCCTGTTCCTGGCCGGCCGGGACGACGTCGATCGGGTCATCTACCCCGGCCTCGCGGAGGGGGCTCATGCCCACCCCGGCGCGGAGATCGCCGCCCGCCAGATGCGCTCGGGCGGGGGCATGGTCTCGTTCATCCCGTCCGCGCGCGGCGGCGTCGCGGCCGGTAAGCGCGCGATCGCAATCTGCGAGGCGACGCGGCTGTTCACGCTGGCCGAGTCGCTCGGTGGCGTGGAATCGCTCATCGAGCTGCCGGCCGTGATGACCCACTTGTCGGTCGCCGGATCGCCCCTCGAGGTCGACGAGGCGCTGATCCGCCTGTCGGTCGGCATCGAGGCCGCGGAGGACCTGATCGCGGATCTGCGGCGAGCCCTCGACACCGCCTGACCGCCGCCCGGTCCGCCAGCCGGACCAAGCAGCGGACGGCGCCCCGAAACGGCCCTGATTCGGGCCCTTCGTTCGCCCGTTGGTCCGCGAGCCGGACCAAGCGGCCGGCGGCACTGTCGTAAGGCGGCACGCCGCGCGCTAAGCCACAAATAAGGTCAGGGCCCTCGCACGTCGGCCAGATCGTCCGATGCCCCAGCCCTGTGCCCTGGACGACGATCCGTCCATCGAACGAGCGCGCTCGGCCACCAGGTCGGGGCACCAAAGGAGGGTAACCACCATGCATCCATTGATGGCCTACGAAGTGGCCAAGCTCCGAATGGCGGAGCGTCACGAAGAGGCGTCGCGCGAGCGGCTGGCCAAGCTGGTCCGCGCGACGGGAAGCGACGACGAGCAGGAGGCATCGGTCTGGCGGCGCTGGACCCTCCGCCGGCTCGTGGGTCGAGTCACCCTGGCGAACGCCGGGGCCTGAACCAACCGCGCCGGCGGCCTTCGGTCCGCCGGCGCATCCGTTTCCAACTGGGGGCCACGATGCATCCGCTCACCGCTTACCACCTCGGCGGTATCAGGGTTTCTGACCTTCGGGCAGAAGCCGATCGGGACCGCCTCGCCAGAGCGGCGCGCCCGCGCCGCCCCGACTCCGATCGTGGCGAGGTTCTGCCGGTCCGCTGGGCGCTCCGTCGGCTGTTCGCGAAGCTCCACCTGGCGGGTTCGGGGGCCTGAGGCGCGCTGTTCGGCGGGGGCGCGCGGCCAGTGGCGCCGGGCTCCCGCCGAGCATCGCAAGCCCCGGCAAGCGGGCCGAAAGTACGCCACACGACTGCAACCTTCGGCTCGCGAAGGTTGCGGGACGGATACGACGGGTGTGGAGTACCCTCTAGTCAATACGACTGTGGAAGCCGACTCCTCAGGCATCCATCACGGACACCGAGGTACGCGCGGCCGGTCGATCGACCGAGATCGCCCGCGCCCAGGAGTCCGAGCTCATGACCCAATCCACCCGAACCGCAATGCCGCTGGTACGAGCGCCCGAAGCGCTCGGACGATCCCTTCAGGCGAACCTGTCCACGGCAGCGCTCTACGAGGTCGCCATCCGCGAGAGCGAGGGCCTCATCGCGGCTGATGGTCCGCTCGTGGTCCGGACGGGCAAGCACACCGGCCGTTCGCCGAAGGATAAGTTCGTGGTCCGCGAGGCCAGTTCCGGGAACAAGATCTGGTGGGGCGAGGTCAACCAGCCGATCTCCGAAGAGCACTACGACCGGTTGCGGGCCCGGCTCGTCGACTACCTCACCGAGCGCGACCTCTTCGCCCAGGATTGTTTTATCGGGGCGCACCCCGATCACCGCCGCTCGCTGCGGGTCTACACCGAGACCGCTTGGGCCAGCATCTTTGCGCGCAACCTCTTCCGCCGCCCAGCGGCTGAGGATCTCGCCCCGTTCAAGCCCAACTTCACGATCATCAACGTGCCGTCGTTCAAGGCCGACCCAACGACTGAGGGCACCCGGAGCGAGACCGCGATCCTCGTGCATCTGGGGCGGATGGAGGTCATCATCGTCGGCACCGAATACGCCGGCGAGATCAAGAAGTCGGCCTTCACGGTCATGAACTACCTGATGCCCAACGAAGGCGTGCTGCCGATGCACTCGGCCGTGAACGTCGGCGCCGAGGGCGACTCCGTCGTCTTCTTCGGCCTGTCAGGCACTGGCAAGACGACGCTCTCGGCCGATCCCGAACGGAGCCTCATCGGTGACGACGAGCACGGCTGGGGCGACGACGGCGTCTTCAACTTCGAGGGCGGCTGCTACGCGAAGACGATTCGTCTCAGCCCGATGTACGAGCCGGACATCTTCCAGACGACGAAGCGGTTCGGGACGATCCTGGAAAACGTCGAGCTCGACCCGATCACCCGCCAGCTCGACCTGGACTCCGATCGGATCACCGAGAACACCCGGGGCGCCTATCCACTCGATTTCATCGGCAACGCGGACCCGACCGGGATCGCCGGTCAGCCCCGCAACGTCGTGCTGCTGACGGCGGATGCGTTCGGCGTCCTGCCGCCGATCGCCCGGTTGACTCACGATCAGGCCGCGTACCACTTCATCAGCGGCTACACGGCGAAGCTCGCCGGAACGGAGATCGGGATCCAGGAGCCGAAGGCGACGTTCTCGGCGTGCTTCGGGGCGCCGTTCATGCCTCGCCATCCGGGCGAGTACGCGGCCATGCTGATCGAGCGACTCGCCAGGTGGGACGTCCCGGTCTGGCTCGTCAACACCGGCTGGACGGGCGGGCCGTACGGCACGGGCGAGCGGATGAACATCGACCACACCCGGCGGATGGTTCGGGCGGCCCTCAACGGCCTGCTGGGGGGCGTGCCGACCCGGACCGACCCGATCTTCAATGTCGAGGTCCCGACGTCGGTCCCCGACGTCCCCGCCGAGGTGCTCGACCCTCGCGCCACGTGGCACGACAAAGCCGCCTACGACGCCCAGGCGCACAAGCTCGCCCGGATGTTTGCCGAGAACTTCACCGCCTACGCCGATGGCGTGCCACCGTCCGTCCGCCAGGCCGGCCCGACTGTGGTCGACGACGGCGGACCGGATCTCGAGCTGGCCGAGCCCGGCGAGGGCTGAGGCGCCCGGACTTCCTTCTAGCTGCGCCGGGCGCTGAGGGTCTCGAACGCGCCCGCCCCGAACAGGGCAACGACGCCGAAGCCGACGATCACCATGTTTCCGGCCACGAACAGACCGAGTGTGACGAGGAGCACGCCCACGAAGAGGAGTGCGGCGACTGAGTACATGTCCTAGGACTCCAACGAGGATTTGACTGGTTCATCGTCGGTCGCCATGGGCGCGTCCGCCACGGACAGATGGCCGCCCGAGGCACCGTCAAACGTCGTCACCGGGTAGGCGCGGCGACCCGCCGTAGAATGACCAGCCACTCGAAAGTCGACCCGAAAGGAGCTCCCTCCGCATGCCCCGTAGCAAGGTCACCGTCATCGGCGCCGGCAACGTCGGCGCTACGACTGCCCAGCGAATCGCTGAGGCGGGGCTCGCCGACGTCGTCCTCGTCGACATCGTCGACGGCCTGCCCCAGGGCAAGGGACTCGACCTGGCCGAGGCGGCGCCCGTCGTCGGCCACGACTCGCGAGTCGTCGGCACGAACGACTACGCCGATACGGCAGGCTCGGACATCGTCGTCGTCACGTCCGGCCTCGCCCGCCAGCCCGGGATGAGCCGGGACGACCTCCTGGCAAAGAATGCGGGCATCGTCCGGGCCGTCGTCGAGCAGGCGGCGAAGCATTCACCGGACTCCATCCTGATCATCGTCACCAACCCGCTTGACGCGATGTGCCACGTTGCGTTGCAGGCGTCCGGCTTCCCGCGGGAGCGGGTCCTGGGGATGGCCGGCGTGCTCGATTCGGCGCGGTTTCGGACGTTCATCGCCCAGGAGCTCGGCGTGTCCGTCGAGGACACCCACGCGTTCGTCCTCGGCGGACACGGCGACACGATGGTCCCGCTCTCCCGCTACTCGACGGTCGCCGGCGTACCGATCACCGAGCTGCTCCCGCCGGAACGGGTCCGAGCGCTCGAGGAGAGGACGGCGAATGGCGGCGCGGAGGTCGTCGCGCTGCTCAAGACCGGTTCAGCGTTCTACGCCCCCGCGGCCTCGACCTTCGAGATGGTCGAGGCGATCCTGCTCGATCGGAAGCGGGTCCTGCCGTGTGCGGTGCTCCTCAAGGGCGAGTTCGGCGCGCACGATTTGTTCGTCGGCGTACCGGTCGTGCTCGGTGCCGGCGGGATGGAGCGGATCTTCGAGATCAAGCTCAGCGCCGACGAGCAGGCCGCCTTCGACGCGTCGGCCGCGGCCGTCCAGGAGCTCGTCGACAAACTGGGCTGACTGGCCATGAAGCGGCGTGCCGCTCGTGCGATCCAAATGGCTGCAGCTGCCTACTTGGTTGTGCTCGGCGGAGCCGTGACTCTGGGGCTTCCTGAGTCTGCCTCGCTGCTGACATCCGACCTCCAGGCCGGCATGCGAATGTTCGTCGCTGCCGGGTTCGCTCTGGCAATCGTGCATTCGCTCGTCACGTTGACCTACGGGTTGCTCATCCTCGGAGGCAGACGACTCGCGAACTGGGCGGCGGCCGGCGCAGCCGCGGACCTGGTCATCCGGCTCGTCGGCCTGGTCGCCTTGGGATCCGTCTTCGACGGGTTCGCGCCGCTGCTCGGCGTTCTCCTTTGGGGTGGCGTCGCCGCCTCGCTCCTTGTCACGTTGTCCTGGCGCGAAGTCGCGCGTTGGCGATCGACTGCCGGCGGTGTCCTTGTCGTCGGCGAGCTGTTCATCGGCTGTAGTGCCTTGCTTTCGCTCGCCTGGACGCTCGTCGGGACGACGGGATTGGATGCCCAGGGAATGGTCGGGCTTCTCGGCGCAGGGATCATCGGGCTCTGGTCCGAGATTGCTGCGCTCCACGTCGGGTTGGCAATCTTCTGGTTAGGGGCGCCGCGGACTGCACTTGGCATCGCGGTCGTGACGGATCTCGTCCTTGGGGCCTTGCTTCTGGCCGGTCCCTTCCCCTTGGAAGGTGCTGTGCTGCTCGGTGGTGGCACGATCGTCGGAATCGCTCTTGTGGTCGGACGGGGAAGACCGCGGCCTGTGAGTGGGTGAGGCGCTGGCCGCTCCTTTCTAGCCAGAGTTGCGCCCATGGATCGTTGGCGGAGGTTTCCGGGCCGTTCCATGGGCGAAAGACCGCCCGTGGCCGCGCGTTCATGCGTAATCGCGCATCAAGTTGAGCCGGGAGCGCCGACGAGCGGACCGGGTTTCGGCTTACGTTCACCCCACTAACGTTTGGCTAGATTGGCCAGGAGGCGAGCGCTGAACGGCCGTAAATCGGTGACACGGCGCACCGGATTCCGGGCTTGCCACGCTCGCGTGCAACGCCTTTCCGGGACGTTCGTACTACAGTCTCGGTCCGGGCTCACCGGGAGAGGGCCCAAGCCGTTCGATCATGGGAGGATCGTTCATCGTGCGTCGATTCAAGAGCGCCATCGCGCTCGCGGCGATCGCCGCGCTCATCGTTGCAGCGCCGGCAGGCGCCGCGCCGAGAGCGGCCCGCGCGGGAAGCGACACGACATCGGGCAGGCCGACCGTGGACAGGGCGTACGCCCTCGTCCAGCTGGCCGCGGCGCCGCTGTCGACCTATTCGAAGACGAAGCCCGCCGCGGGCAAGAAGATCAACTTCTCGAGCTCGACGACGAAGAGCTACCGGGCCCTTCTCGCGGCTCAGCGCAATGACTTCAAGCAGTGGCTCCAGGCGAACGCCCCGAAGGCCCGGGTGAGCGGCCAGTGGGACATCAGCCTCAACGCCGTGTCGGTGAAGCTCAACGGCGCCAGCCTGGCGACGCTGCGGACATCGCCGCTCGTGAGCCGAGCCGAGTACCAGGGCCTGTACTACCCGACGGCCGACGACCCGGACCTCGGCATCATCGATGCCATCCAGGCCTGGTCGCAGGGCGGCGGGGTGGCCCTGGCCGGAAAAGGCGTGAAGGTCGCGATCGTCGACACCGGCATCGATCAGGATCACCCGTGCTTCGACGATGCGGGCTACACGGCGCCAGCCGGGTTCCCGAGGGGCCAGATCCAATACACGAACAACAAGGTCATCGTCGCCAAGGTCTTCAACAACAAGGTCAACCAGAGCGGCTTTGACGCGAAGGCAGTGGACTCGCACGGGACCCATGTCGCCGGCACGGTCGCCTGCAACTTCGAGACCCCGGCGGTCGTCGACGGCGTCGACATCCCCTATGACGTGTCGGGCGTCGCCCCCGCGGCCTTCCTCGGCAACTACAACGTCTTCCCCGGCGACGTCCTCGACGCGCGCTCGGAGGACATCCTCAACGCTCTCGACGCGTCTTACGCGGACGGCTTCGACGTTGCGAACATGAGCCTCGGAGGCGGGGCGCGCGGCATCCAGGACCTGCTGACCATCGCCGTCGACAACCTCGACGCCGCGAACATGGTCGTTGCGGTCGCGGCCGGCAACTCCGGTCCCGGCCACTTCACGGTTGAATCGCCCGGATCGGCGGCGCGTGCGCTGACCGCCGGCGCCAGCACCGTCCCGCACTTCGTTGGCGCGCCGCTGACCGTCGGCGGCTCGACCTACGGCATCGCGGCCGGCGACTTCGCAACGGTCACCGCTGATCTGACGGCGCCGCTTGGCGTCGTCCTCGCCGGAACCGCGTTGAGCAACGCCTGCACCGCGGGTGTCCCCGGTGCCAGCGGCAAGCCCGCTGCGGGCAGCCTCACTGGCAAGATCGCCGTGATCTCACGTGGCGTCTGCACGTTCTCGGAGAAGATCCGCAACGCGCAGGACGCGGGCGCGATCGCCGCCGTCGTCGTCAACAACGTGGCCGGCGACCCGACCGCGATGGCGCTTGGCGGCATCGCCAACGAGCCAACGATCCCGGCCTACATGGCCGCGCTCCTCAACAGGACGGCCCTCGTGGCCGCCAACGGCCAGTCGGCCACAATCGACTCGGACAAGGCGTACTTCGCCACGACCAACGTCGACATCATGGCCGGCTTCAGCAGCCAGGGTCCGACCGACGTCGACTTCCGGGTCAAGCCGGACGTCCTCGCGCCGGGCGTCAACGTCCTGTCGTCCGTGCCGGGCAACGAGTGGGCGTTCTTCCAGGGCACCTCGATGGCCACACCGCATCTCGCGGGCTCCGCGGCCGTCGTCAAGTCCCAGCACCCGACGTGGCCTGCCTGGGCGATCCGCTCTGCGATCGTCAACACGGCCGAGACGGGCGTCCTCAAGGCGTTCACGGACGGAACGACGATCGTCACCGACGTGAACATCCAGGGCGCCGGGCGGGAGAATCTCCTCAGCGCAGTCGATGCGAAGGTGGGGCTCTCCCCGGTCAGCGTCAGCTTCGGAGCGATCCCGTCAGGCGCGGGGCAGACCAAGTCGATCGCCCTCAGCCTGACCAACTTGACAGGGGCACCGGCGACGTGGTCGCTCGGCATCGCCGACACCACGGGCTCCGGCCTTTCGTACTCCCTGAGTGCCTCCAGCGTCGCGCTCGCGGCGGGCGCGAGCGCCACCGTCAAAGTCAAGCTGACGGCCACGAAGGGCGCCAGTGGCGGGGATCACCAGGCGTGGCTGACGGTTAGTGGCGGCGGGTCGGTGATCGCCCATGCCGCGATCTACACCATCGTGAAGTAGCCGATGCGGCCGGCTTCGCCGGCCGGCAGTCAGCACCAGCCGAAGAGGCCCGGGCGTCCGCCCGGGCCTCTGCTCGTCCCGTCGCTCCGCGCGGAAGCGGCCGGGATGGTGCACGCTCGCACCGCGATGTTCCGTTCGGCGACGGATGGATTGGCCGTCGCGCGTTGACCGCCCTCGTTGCCCGGTAGTACCGTCGCGCCAGCGAGCGCCGGGCATCGGGAGAGGCGGCGCCGCAGGCTGCAGGGGCCACGAACCCAGGGACGCCGTGAGCGCCGCCTGTTTCTACTGATCCCGAACCGACGGAGGGTCAGCATCGCCTGACACAGGGAGGATCGATGAACGGCAGGATCCTGAAGCGGTTCGCCGCGCTCCTCGCGCTGGCCGCCCTCGTGATGACGACTGTCGCTCCGGCCGCGACCATGGCTGCCAAGCCCCCGGCCCGTGGCAAGCCGGAGATCCACACGAACCGCGACAAGGCCAAGGAGAAGATCCATCCACGGCTCCTGGCCCAGATCGACGCCGGTAAGAACTCGACTCTGTACGTCTTCGCGACCGTCGTCGGCAATCCGGCCGCCGCGAAGAAGCTCCTGACCAACAGCCGCGTCGCGACCGCGCCAAACGGCAAGGCCTCGATCGTCGTCGGTCGGACAAGAGTCCAGCAGCTGACGAAGCTCGCCAGCCTGAAGGGCGTCGTGGCCGTCAGTCCGGTCGAGTTGAAGAAGACCGGCAGCCCACTCGGCAGCCCGGATCCCGATGTCACCCGCAACGTCACCAACGCGGCGCTGAAAGGCGCCTTCAAGCAGCTTCTCGGCAACGAGGTCCCGTATTCGGCTGCCCCGCCGCTCAAGGCCTCCAATTTCGAGCTGCTTGAGGAGCTCGCCCTCCTCGACGCCAAGACGCATCGATTCGCTGACGCCTGGCAGGCCGGCTATTCCGGCGCGGGGTCGGTCGTCTCCGTCCTCGACGGCGGCACCGACTTCGGGCACCCGGACCTGATCGGGACCTGGCAGACGCGGGCGACGACCGGCTGGCCGAATGCTTTCGATCCGTTCGGTACGCTCGTCCTCCTCGTCCAGCCCGGCAACGTCGACCTCGGCCTCACCTGGTACACGAAGACGGAAGCCAAGAGCACCTTCACCCAGTCCGTCCAGGACAAGGCGAAGGGCATCGCCCGGGTGAGTTATGACGTCCGGATCGGGCCGTCACGCAACTTCGCCGCGCCGGACGCGACGGTCACGCGGACCTACGCTTTCCCGCTCGCATGGTCGAAGTCGGGGACGGTCCGTCTCGGCGGCCACCCGGACGACCATCTCCTCGGCCTGTTCGGCGAACGTGCCGCCTTCATCGTCGTCGACCCGACCACGGCAGGCGTCTACGACACCGTCTACGTCGACCTCGACAACGACCATTCGTTCGTAGACGAGAAGCCCATCACCCGCGAATCGCCGGTGTCTTATCGCGACATGAACGGCGACGGTGTGACCGACGTCTCCGGGGGCCTCCTCTACTACATCTCGAACGGGACCGGTGCAAGCGGCGCCGCCCTGCCCGGCGGCCCCTCCTCGTTCGGGCTCGTCGTCAAGGACGCGCCGGGCGCACTCCTGGCGTGGACGGGCGACTTCGATCCCGCGATCGGCGGCCACGGCACGCTGACAGCATCCAACGTCGTTGGCCAGGGCGTGATCAACGGGCTTGCCCCGACGTTCGCCGACGTGCCCGGCGGCACCCCGCCCGGGATGGTGATCGGCGGAGCCCCGCATGCCAAGCTCGCCCCGATGGGCGACATCTACTTCTCCTTCGACTTTTCGACCCAGTTCGCCTACTTCCTGACGCAGGCCCAGCCCGCCCATTCGGCGATCGATGTCACGTCGAACTCCTACGGCAACTCCGCCGCGGACAACGACGGCTTCGACGCCGCCAGCCAGGAAGCCGATCTCTGGAACACGACCTTCGGCGTGCGGACCCTGATGATCGGATCGACCGGCAACGGCGCTCCGGGCTACGGCACGACGAACGCCCCCTCCCCGGTGACCGGCATGAGCGTCGGCGCCTCGACCCAGTTCGGCGGCACCGGCTGGGATTCGATCAAGAACCACAGCCAGATCCGCGACAACGACGTCATCGCCTGGTCCGACCGCGGCCCTGGCGCGACCGGCGCGAACGCCGTCGACGTCGTCGCCGACGGCGCGTATTCGGCCGGCGACGCAACGCTCAACGACGTCCTCAACGGCAATATCGCCTGGACGACGTGGGGCGGCACGAGCCGCTCGACCCCCGTCGCGGCGGGCGCAGCCGCGCTCGTCTACCAAGCCTGGCGGCAGGCGCACGGGCCCACCACCCCGCCCGGCTTCGCCCTCCAGGCCCGGGACATCATCAAGTCCTCGGCCAAGGATCTGGGCTACGACGCCTGGACCCAGGGCGCGGGGTCGGTCGACGCCGTCGCCGCCGTCCACCTCGCCACCGGGACCGTCGGAGCGGTGGCCACGCCGAGCGAGTGGCGGCCCGGCGATTACCGGGGCGACGAGTTCGCTGTCTTCCCAAGCATCCTCGCCGCGGGCGAGAGCGACAGCCAGACATTCGACCTCGACGGCAGCGGGACTTACCAGCTCTCCGACCGGTTCCTGTCGAAGGTGGGGAGCGAGTCCCTGTCGTTGACGACCGCCCCGATCTCGAAGGAGAGCGCCAACAACTTCAACGTGCCGGACTACCTGATCGACATCAGCGACATGGTCGCCGCCCATCCGGGTGCCGACATGATCGCGATCAGCGCGAACTATCCGTACAGCGAGTTCGATCCGAATGGTGACTACGCCTACGATCAGCGCTGGCGGTTGCTCGCCTACGACTGGACCGATATCAATGGCGACGGGAACCTCTGGACCGACAAGGACGGTGACGGCGCGGTCGATCACAAGGACTTCAACAAGAGCTCCAACATCGACGGCAACGCCGATGTGAAATGGAATTCGTCCGAGATCGACCAGTACGAGTACGTCCGGTTCTCATACAACGGGCCCGCCACGAGTGGCCTCCGGATCCACGTCGGCGACCCAGCCGAGCGCTCGACCGATGGCCTCTTCATCGGCTTCAGTCACGCGGAGAAGTCGGCGGCGATCCCCGTCACCCACTTCTCCATCACAGTCGACTTCTACGACAACCAGGACTGGAGCTGGCTCACGACGCCGGCCTCGGCCAGCGGCTCCTTCGCCGCAACGCTCGCGGTCCCCGACGGCACCCCCGCAGGGATGTACGAGGGCGCCATCGTCGCGAGCAGGGGCGGCCGTGACACGGCCATCCCGGTTTCGCTCACGGTTGCGGTCGACGCGCCGCAGGACAGCGCAGGCAACTTCACCGGCAGCATGACCTTCGGTGGGGCGGACGTCGCCGCCGCCCAGGGAAACCTGCCCTACAACAATGGCTCGGTCTTCGGCGGCACCGACTGGAACTGGCGCGCCGAGTCGGGTGACTGGCGCTTCTTCTACTTCGACGTCCCGGAGGAGCCGGCAAGCGGCAGCCTCTTCCTGATCGAGACCACGTGGGACGACGACGCCCCCTACACCGATATCGACACCCTGATCATGGGCCACGGCGAGAACCACTATCAGCTGCTGGGTGACGGGGCCTTCGGGGCGCCGTACATCCTCGACACCGTCGGCGGCAGCCCGAACACCAACGTCGGCGGGGGCATCTGGACCTTCGACACCGCCTCCGGCGGGGCCCAGGACATCGTCACCGGCGCGGCCCAGGAGGGCCTCCACGCCGTGGCGCTCCACCAGGTCGGCTGGAACGGCAGCAAGTTCAACGTGCCGTTCGAGACGACCGTCGGGAGCGCGACCGTCAACCCGGCAGCCGTCTCGATCGACACCGCCTTGGACACGGGGAGCTTCGACGTGACGTTCAAGGCGGGCATCGATCTCGACGGCCTCGTGGCCGAAGGGTTCGGGCTCAGCCAGCCGGTCACGACCATCGAAACGGCCCACCAGGACAATCCCGCCGATCCCGCATCGGCCAGCGTGAAGAGGCCCTTCACGCTCGCCCACGCCGCGCGGGCGACCATCACGACCGCACTGACCGACGACCTCGACCTGTTCATCGTGTTCGACGCGAACAACGACGGAACGTTCAGCGCGTCGGAGATCATCGCGGCGTCGGCCGGCGCCGACGGCAACGAATCCGTGACGCTCATTGCACCCCGGGACGGCAACTACCAGGCCTGGGTGCAGGGCTTCGCCGTCGCCGGAACGCCCACGTTCCCCCTCACGATCGACGCGGTCCAGGGGACGGATCTGACGGTCTCCGGCCTGCCGGCCGGCGCCGTCGCCGCGGGTACTCCGGTCACGATCCACGTCGTCCTCTCGAAGACGATGGTGGCGGGCCAGGACTACTTCGGGGAACTCCAGCTCGGACCGCCCAGCGCGCCGAACGCGCTTTCGGTGCCGATCAAGATCCATCGCCAATAGGGCTTTCCCCTGGCAGGGACGGACGACCCCCGGCGCCACCGCCGGGGGTCGTTTCGTGTCCGCAACCGAACACCCGATGGTGCCTGCTCGCACCACAAAGCGCGCCTCGACAACCAGGCCGATCACGGTCCTGACCTTGCAAACGCATAACGTCAATTGACCGGGGTACAGCTTCAGTCGTATCGTCGGCGCCACGCTTCGTCGGCCATCGGAATGGCCGGCGCACCAACGCCGCCGGCCGTGGGAGTGGCCGGCGCCCCAAGTGTCTGCCCCAGTGGAAATCTGTCTCGCCGCATTGGCCGATTCGACGTGTCCGCACGCCCGCGACAGCTCAGCAAGGGGCATCTGCAGGATCAGGCATTGCCTGAAGGGAGGCTCATGGTTCGACGTCTCGCCGTACTCCTTACGGCGGCTCTCCTCGTCTCAGCGGTCCTGCCCGGCTCACTCGCCGCGGCGGATCCGAAAGGGACCAAGCTCTCGAAAGAGGATCGCGCTCAACTCGCCAAGGCCGCTGTGGCCGGCGACAAGAACGTCACCGTACTGATCGCCGCCCAGACGGGTGCCAACGGGACGGTCGCGACAGGCCTCGCCGCCCTCGGTGGCAAGGTCCTATACCGCGAGGACCAGATCGACTACATCCGGGCGACGGTCCCGGCCGGCAAGGTAGAGGCCGCCGCGGCGCTCAACGGCGTCCAGGCGCTCGAGATCGACGCCGTCATCCCGCTGCCCGACCCGCGGCCCGACGACGGAACCGACGGCCAGGTCGTCCCGACGCCATTTGCGCCGCCGACCGCGGCCACACCGCGCGCCAACCCCTACATGCCGATCGGCGACACCGGTGCCGCCGCGTTCACGGCGGCGCATCCCACGTGGGACGGCCGCGGTGTGACGGTCGGAGTTCTCGACACGGGGATCACGCTCGACCACCCGGCGCTCGCGACAACCACGGTCGGCACGCCGAAGATCATCGACTGGGTGACCTACACCGCTCCATTCACCGACAACGATCCGACCTGGGTCCCGGTGACGTCGATTGTCAGCGGCCCGACCTTCACCGTCGGCACGGCGCCCAACACCGTCACCTACACCGCGCCAGCGGCCGGCTCATTCCGGTTCGGCCTCTTCAACGAGCGCGACACACGGCTCGGCGGCGAAGTCGGCAGGGACGTCAACCGAGACGGCAACCCGGCCGGATCGAGCGGGACCTTCGGCGTCCTGTGGGACGGCGGTTCGCAGGTCTGGGTCGACACTGACCAGGACCTCAGCTTCGCCGACCAGGCGGCGATGACCAACTACAAGGTCAATCGCGACGTTGGCTATTTCGGCACAGACAACGCCGCGACGCCCGTCGCGGAGCGGATGCCGTTCGTCGTCCAGATCGACGGCAAAAACAAGGTCGTCAACATCGGCATCGTGTCCGGGCAGCACGGCTCGCACGTCGCCGGCATCATCGCGGCGAATGGCCTGTTTGGCGGCGCGATGAGCGGGGCTGCGCCCGGCGCTCAGTTGGTGTCCGTCCGCGTCTGCCTCTTCATCGCCGGCTGCACGGCACACGCCCTCGTCGAGGGCATGATCTACGCGGCGAAGAACGCCAATGTCGATGTGATCAACATGTCGATCGGCGGCCTGCCGGCCCTCAACGATGCGAACAACACGCGAGCGGTCCTCTACGACCGCCTGATCGAGCAATACAACGTCCAGATCTTCATCTCGGCCGGTAACAGCGGACCCGGCGAGAACACCGTCGGCGACCCGTCGGTCGCGACGAGGGTCTTGAGCATCGGCACGCACATTACGGACGAGACGTGGCAGTCAAACTACGGCTCGACGGCGCCGGCCGCCGGCACCGATAACCAGCATCCGTTCAGCTCGCGCGGCCCGCGCGAGGACGGCGGCTTAAAGCCGAACGCGATCGCTCCGGGTGCGGCGATCTCGTCAACGCCGATGTGGCAGCCCGGCGGACCGGTCGCCGGCGTCCATACGCTTCCACCCGGCTACTCAATGCTCAACGGGACGTCGATGGCGTCGCCGCAGGCCGCCGGCGTCGGTGCGCTCCTCGTAAGCGCGGCCGAACAGGACGGTGTCCAGCATCAGCCGGCTCAGCTGCGCCAGGCGATCAACTCGTCGGCCCGGTTCATCGCTGACTACGGGGCGTTCGAGCAGGGCAACGGCCTGATCGACGTCGGGGCCGCCTGGTCCCTGCTCGCCACCAACAAGATCAAGATTGTCGACATCAGTTCGGCGGTCCCGGTCAACACCGCGCTCTCAGCGTTCCTTGCCACACCTAACGTCGGCGTCGGCATCCATGATCGCGAGGGCGTGAACGCCGGCCAGAGCTATACCCGGACATACACGTTCCGGCGGACCTCGGGCGGCGGCGGAACGAAGACCTACAACCTGTCCTGGGTCGGCAACGACGGGACGTTCGTGGCCGGGGCGTCGTCGATCGCCCTGCCGCTGAACAGCCCCGTGACGCTGACCGTCTCGGTCAATCCGACGCTTGGGGTCAAATCGGCGATCCTGAACCTCGATGACCCGTCAATCCCCGGGATCGAGTACCAGACGTTGAACACGGTGATCGCGCCGTACGAGTTCAACGCAGGCAACAACTACCAGCAGGCGATCTCCGGCACGGTGGCGCGCAACCAGGCGTTCCACTACTTCTTCCGTGTGCCGGCGGGCACCCCCGCCTTCAAGGTGGACCTCGCCGGTCCAAGCGCGGCCCCGGGAACGGGCCAGGCGCGCTTCATTCGCTTCCACCCATTCGGCGTGAACATCGACGACAACTCGAGTCTGAACTGCTACGAGCCGCCGGTCGTTGCCTGCTCGACAGGCAACCCGCTCAGCCGAACGCAGACCAACCCGCAGGCCGGCGTGTGGGAGGTCACCGTCGAGGCGCGGCGGACGTCGGACGCGGCGTTCACGCCGTTCACGCTGACGGCCTCGATCCTCGGGGCCACGGTCAGCCCGAACCCGGACACGATCGCCAACGCTACGATCGGCGTACCGATCGCCCGCTCGTACACGATCACGAACATCCTGGGCGCGTTCACCGGACGTGCCGTCGGGACGAACTTCGGGAGCGCGTTCCGCGCCACTCCGACGATCGCCAACCTCGCACAGCAGCAGTTCCCGGTGACCGTCACCGCCGGTTCCACGTCGCTCCGCGCGACGATCGGCAGCCCGTCCGATCCGGCCGCCGACCTCGACCTGTTCGTCTTCAACTGCACGACCGGGACCTGCGTCCTGGCCGGGCAGAACGCGGACGGGGACTCCGAGGAATCGGTGACGATCGCCAACCCGGCAGCTGGGAACTGGGTCGTCCTCGTCGACGGCTTCGCTGTTCCCGCAGGCTCGACGACGTACAACTACATTGACGTCTTCGTGAACGCGGCCTTCGGTGCGGTTTCGGTCACGGACGCCAACGCGCTCCGTCCGGCCGGATCCTCCTGGACGGTCGCGGGCAGCGTGACGGCCAATGCCGCTCCGGCCGCCGGTCGCGTCCTCCTCGGCAACGTCGAGGTCCGAACGGACACGAACATCCTCGTCGGTCGCGGCGACGTCATCGTCGAGAACGTCACGCCGTAGGCAGTCGGCTCACCGATGTACGAGGAAGCCCCCGGCGCGGCTGGGGGCTTCTTCTTGTGATCAGCGAGTTGTTCCGATCAGGCGGTCGGGGCGAGGATCCGGGCGATGGCCGGTCGATCGTACTTCCGGCCGGCGCGATCGGCGGACCGTTCGATCGTGAGGGCAATGGCCGCGCGGTACGTCGCGTCGGTCTCGGGCAGGGGCTGGACCGCGAGCTCAGCCCGCAGGATGTCGCACAACCGGCGGTACTGGCGCACGACCTGGGAGCGCGAACCGACCATGCCGTAGGCAGCGATGAGGACGCTGTGGGCTTCCTCACGGAGCGGATCTCGGGTGAGGAGCAGGGTCGCGGCCTGGCGTGCGCCCTTGACGTCACCGGCGGCCAGGCGGGCGTCTCCCACGGATGCCAGCGCGTCCTCGTACAGATCCGAGACCCGTTCCCGATCGGCCGCGAAGCACTCGTGGCCCAGGCCTTCGGCGAGGTCGCCGCGATAGAGGGATAGCGCACGGCCCGCGTTCTCGGGACCGTCCGCGACGAGCGTTTCGAATGTCATCACGTCGAGGTCGAGCCGCACCTCGCGGCGCAGGCCCAGCGTGTCCTGGCCGACCTCGAGGAGCCGCTCCGGGTCCACGCCCGCAGAGGCGAGCCCGGTCCGGACGAGCCAGAGCGCCTGGCGGAGCGAGGATGCCGAGGGTCCGTCGAAGTCCGGCCAGAGATCCGCCGCGATCGCATCTCGGAGTCGTGGTCGAGGACGAAGGGCGAGGAGTGCGAAGAGCGCCTGAGCGTGCCGCCCGGCGAGTCGGACCCGGCCGCCGCAAGCCTCGACCTCGAACCGACCGAGGAGGTGGACCGTCAGCTTCGGCGCGGTGGCGGAACCGGCTTTATCCATTTCGTACCTCTGAGCCGACCGGACGACCGGCCCGTCCCCCCATGGGCCGGACGTCCGCGTCGGCGGTCGATCGAAGTCCCCCCAGGGCTTCGATCACCCCCAGGCTTCCCCCCGACACGCCCCCAGGCGTGCCCCGGGTCGCCCAGTCCCCACAGAAGGGCGCCCGTTGGCTGCATGATCGTGGCGCTCCCGGGCCGTGGCGAGCGCACGCACGACACGCTCGATGTCGGCCACTTGACAGCGGAGGATTGAACGTTTGCCCTGACGCGCGTCCCCGCTGAGCCAGCATCCGCCCACCGACGTCGGGGGCCGAGCGCCGTCGAGGCCATCCGCTGGAGGTCCCGCTCGCTACACTGACGGTCGTGCCGACCGCCGTCATCGCGTTCGACTTCGATCCCTATCTTCATATCGGCGACGGCGTCGTCCGCTGGGAGACGCTCGGCATTGCCGCCGCGATCTTCGTCGCCCTCATCCTCGCCGGCATCGGGGCTCGAACGATGGAGCTCCGGACCGACGATCTGCTGTTCGTCGTTCTCGGGATCGTCCCGGGCGCGGTCATCGGGGGTCGGCTGGGCTATCTCCTGCTCCACCCCGCATTCTTCACGGCCCGACCGGCGGCGATACTCGATCCGGGCGTGGGCAGCCTGGAGCTCGGGCTGGCTGTCGTCGGTGGGGCGCTGACCGGCGGCATCGTCGCAGCCCTGCTCGACGGGACCGTGGGACGCTGGTTCCACATCGCGACCTTGCCAGTGCTGGTCGTGATCGGCGTGGGAAAGCTCGCGACGGTGCTCGGCGGACGTGGTCAGGGAGTCCCGACGGACGCTCCGTGGGCGACGGCGTACGTCGGACCCGGGCCGTGGGGTTCGCTCGCGCCCGAGGTCCCGTCAGTACCCGCGCAGGCGTTCGAGGGCCTTGCGACACTGGGCGTGCTCGTCATCGTCATGCTCGTGCTCGCTGTGCCCGGGTTGCGCCGCCCGGATGGTCGCGCGTTCCTCGAAGCGGTCGGCCTCTGGGCGCTGGTCCGGGCGATCGTTGCCTCGACGTGGCGCGACCCGGCCGTGGCGGGGTCGCTCCGCATGGAGCAGCTCATCGATCTGGCGATTCTGGCCGGCTGCATCGTCGGGGTCGTCATGCTCGTGCTCAGAGAGCGCCCGGCGCCGCAGGACGCGGCAACGGGGTAATCTGTCGGTCCTGCCTCGGCGTAGAGCGGCCCGCACGTATTCCGAGCAGGACGAGAGACGAGGTCAGCGATGACGCAGGTGGCAGAGCCGGGGGCGACTCGTTCCGAGGCGTCGGCGGCAACGGAGCGCGTCCACCACTGGATCGGCGGTCGAGCCGTCGCCGGCACGTCCGGCCGGAGCGGTCCCGTCTATGACCCGGCGATCGGACAACGTGCTCGCGATGTCGACTTCGCGTCAAAGGAAGAGGTCGATGCCGCCGTCCGCGCGGCCTCGGAAGCGTTCCCCGCGTGGCGGGCGACGTCGCTCTCGAAGCGGACCGAGGTGCTCTTCCGGATCCGCAACCTGGTCGACCAGCACCGGGCTGACATCGCCGCATTCCTGACCGCGGAGCATGGCAAGGTCCCGTCGGACGCCCTCGGCGAGGTGGCTCGCGGCCTCGAGAACCTCGAATTTGCGACGGGAATCCCCCACCTGCTGAAAGGCGGCTTCAGCGAGCAGGTCTCGAGTGGGGTCGACGTCTACCAGATCCGCCAGCCGCTCGGCGTCGTGGCAGGCATCACGCCGTTCAACTTCCCGGCAATGGTCCCAATGTGGATGTTCGGCAACGCGATTGCCTGTGGCAACACGTTCGTCCTCAAGCCGTCGGAGAAGGATCCGTCGGCCTCGGTCTTCATCGCCAAGCTCCTGAAAGAGGCGGGCCTTCCGGACGGGGTCTTCAACGTCCTTCACGGCGACAAGGTCGCGGTCGACGCGATCCTCGAGCACCCGACGATCCGGGCCGTCTCCTTCGTCGGGTCGACCCCGATCGCCCGGTACATCTACGAAACCGGCACGAAGAACGGGAAGCGGGTCCAGGCCCTGGGCGGGGCCAAGAACCACATGGTCGTCCTGCCCGATGCCGACATCGAGATGGCCGCGGACGCCGCCGTTTCTGCGGCGTACGGCAGTGCCGGCGAACGCTGCATGGCGATCAGCGTCGTCGTGGCCGTCGGCGGCTCCGCCGATCCGCTCGTCGAGGCGATAAAGAGCCGGCTGCCGAAGATCAAGGTCGGCCCGGGGTCTGACTCGTCCTCCGAGATGGGCCCGCTGGTTACCCGCGAGCACCGCGACAAGGTCGCCTCGTACCTCGAGAAGGGCAAGGAGCAGGGCGCGGAGGTCGTCGCGGACGGACGCGATCACCCGCTTGCGGCCGGCGACGGCTTCTTCCTGGGCGTCTCGCTGATCGATCGGGTCACGCCGGACATGGATTCATACCGGAACGAGATCTTCGGCCCGGTCCTCGAGGTCATCCGCGTCCCGACCTACACCGACGCGGTCAAGCTGGTGAACGACAACCCGTACGGCAACGGCACGGCGATCTTCACCCGCGACGGCGGCGCGGCACGCCAGTTCCAGTTCGAGGTCGAGGCAGGGATGGTCGGGATCAACGTCCCCATCCCGGTTCCGGTCGCCTACTACAGCTTCGGCGGCTGGAAGAGCTCGCTCTTCGGCGACGTCCACATGTACGGGCCCGAGGGGATCCAGTTCTACACCCGGGCGAAGGTCGTCACGTCCCGCTGGCCTGACCCCGGCACCTCGAAAGTCGATCTCGGCTTTCCGCGGACGCGGTAGGGCGGTCGCGATGGTCGACGATTCGGACCTGTTCGAGCGGATCAACGCTCTCTCACACGAGGAAGAGGAGCTCTACGGCCGGGCGGCCGACGGAAGCGGTCTCGACGCCGACGAACGTCGACGGCTCGATGAGATCAAGGTCCAGCTCGACCAGACCTACGACATGCTCCACCAGCGGCAGGGGCGGCGAGATGCCGGGCAGGACCCGTCCGGGGCGAGCCCTCGACCGATCGACGTCGTCGAGGGCTACGAGCAGTAGCTCCGGCGCTCGTCACGGTCCAAATCGCCACAAAGTTGATTCTTGACGCGCCCCTTGCAGCGCGCAGAGGTGGTGGCTCCGGCGAGACGCTGTGCGCGGCTGGTCCGCGTGTGATCGGACCCGCCGCGTAGCGCGAGGCGCTGTCATGGGTCTCCTCAGCTGGATTCTCCTCGGCCTGATTGCCGGGGTCATCGCGAACTTCCTGATGGGTGGCGGGATCGGGCTGATCGGCTCGATCGTGCTTGGGATCGTCGGCGCGGTCGTCGGCGGTTACCTCGCCTCGCTCATGGGCGTCGGCGACGTCACCGGTCTCAACCTCGGCAGCATCGTGATCTCGGTGATCGGCGCGTGCATCGTCCTCTTCGTCGTCCGGGGACTCCGGGGCGGACGAGCGGTCAGGATCTGACCTTACGTTCAGGCCGCCCAGCCCGCCGGGCGGCCTCTAGGCCATCCGTGCGTAATCGGCCGTCGCCCGCTTCAGGAACTTGCCGTGTCCCTTTCGCCCGGTGAATTCGCCATCCCGGACGATCACGGAACCACGCGACAGGACCACGTCGGACCGGCCCTGCACCGTGCGCCCCTCGTAGCACGAGTAGTCGACGTTCATGTGGTGCGTCTTGGCGCTGATCGTCCGCGTCACGGCCGGGTCGTAGACGACCACGTCGGCATCTGACCCGACCGCAACCGCACCCTTCCGCGGATACATCCCGAACAGCTTCGCCGGCGCGGTGGCGATGATCTCGACCCACCGCTCCCGGGTGATGCGTCCGCCGACGACGCCGCCATCGTGGAGCAGGTCGACGCGATCCTCGACCCCCGGCAGGCCGTTCGGGACCTTCCGGAAGTCGCCCTTGCCGAGGTCCTTCTGCCCGTCGAAGTCGAACGGGCAATGGTCCGTGGACACGACCTGCAGATCGTCCTTGACCAGGCCCGTCCACAGCTCGTCCCAGTGATCCTTCGGCCGGAGCGGAGGCGAGCAGACGAACTTGGCGCCCTCGAAGCCGTTACCCATGTCGTCCAGGCTGAGGAAGAGGTACTGGGGACACGTCTCGGCGAAGGCCATCGCGCCACGGTCCCGAGCCGAACGCACCTCGTTGAGCGCGTCACGGGCCGAGAGGTGGACGATGTACACGGGGACGCGGGCCGCCTCGGCGAGCCGGATCACGCGGTTCGTCGCCTCGCCCTCGAAGATCGGGTAGCGCGCGACGCCGTGGTAGTAGGGATCCGTGTGGCCCGCGGCGACCTCGCCCTCCGCGACGACGTCGATCGCCATCCCGTTCTCGGCGTGCATCATGATCAATCCGCCGTTCGAGGCGGTCCGTTGCATCGCCCGGAAGATCGCTCCATCGTCGCTGTAGAACACACCCGGATACGCGGTGAACAGCTTGAAGTCCGGGACGCCCTCCGCGACGAGCTGGTCCATCTCCTTGAGCGTCGCGTCGTTGACGTCGCTCATGATCATGTGGAAGCCGTAGTCGGCGACGGCGTTGCCCTCGGCCTTCGCGTGCCAGGCGTCGAGGCCCGCGCGGAGAGAGGCGCCGCGTGACTGGACGGCGAAATCGACGATTGTCGTCGTCCCGCCGAACGCCGCTGCCCGGGTACCCGTCTCGAACGTGTCCTTGGCGAACGTCCCGCCGAACGGCAGTTCCATGTGGGTGTGGACGTCGATCGCGCCCGGGATGACGTACTTGCCGGCTGCATCGATCGTCTCGTCGGCGGTCGTTCCGTTCGCGGCCAGATTCGCGCCGGTCGCCACGATCGTCTCGCCGTCGATCAGCACGTCCGCCGGCGTGGAGCCCTCTGCGGTGACGATCGTGCCGTTGGTGATCAGCGTTCGCATCGTTCCTCCGCGCGATCCATCCGAACCCCGAAGACTCGGAGGATACCGAATCGAGGACGTTGCGAGCGGCCGGGAGCCGCGGGGCGAGGCGCGGCGCGCGGCGGGGATTTGCTTCCGAGCTAGAAGCCGACGACGGGTCGCGTGCCGAACACGAGGGCCAAAGCCGCAATCGAAATTGCGAGAATGACGACGTCGAGGACCATCTTCAGCCGGCGGCGCCGCCGGACGGCGGTCCCGTCCAGGTCCCAGAACGGGTCGTGACCGTGGCGAAAGCGCAGATGCGGGGTTGACACTCGATCTCCTCCGGTGAGCGATGCGTCTGCGCACCAGTGTCCTCCCGAGGAGGGTCACGTTGTCCAGTAGCGAATGGGTCCCGAGGACGGGACCGGACCCGGACTCTCGCCGGGCGACCGGGAACCTATGCCGTCGGGAGGCCTATGCCCGTCGTCGCAGCCGCTTCCGGCGCCGATCGCCGACCGTTCCGGCCGCAAGTCCCGCCGCGGCCGCTGCGACGAGCATCACGACCAGGGCGGCCGCAAACGCGGTCGGCCGGCCAGTGGCGGGATGCTCGGTCGACGTCGGCGGGACCGTTACATCGGCACCGCCGGGGGTGTTCGGATCGTTCGGGTCGCCGGGATCACCGGGCCCGGGTCCGCCGGGGCCGGGCGGGCCAGGGGGTCGCGGCGTGGCGCCAGGCGCGGCGGGAGGAGCTGTCGGGCGCGGGGTGGGCGTCGGCGGGGCAAGAGCGAACGGGGGGAGCTCGCCGACGATCGCGCTGGGCTGGATGCTTCGATCCTGGTTCTTGTTGCCGGAGGCGTCCAGCTGGAGCGTCCGCATGTGCCATGGTGCACCCGACACCTGGCCGGCTCCATCGGATGGGCCGCCCGCGGAGCGGTTCCAGTAGGCCGACTGGGCGAGATGGCCGCCCCAGGCGAGCAGCACGCGGGAACCGGTCGAGCGAAAGCGGACGAGGAAGTCCGCGGAGCTGTTGCCATTCGGGGAGCCGGAGTGGGTCGGTCCGCTGATCGAGATGATCGTCCCGCCCCAGATCGTCAACCGGCGCGGCGCGGCTGAATAGATCTCGGCGCCCCGGACGGTCAGCCCGTCGACCTTGTACCCGTCCGACGGGAACGCTGCGCTCGACGACGCCGGCATGCTGGGGCACATCGACGAGATTCCGCCGCCAGCGCCTCCGCAGATCTTGCCCTTGGCATTCGTGACGTCCCACGTTGCGAGGAAGTCGTAGGCCTTGTGACCGCCGGCCGTGAAGTCGTAGTTGATGTGGACCGAGTGCTGGCCGGCGGTAAGGCCTTCGACGGCCAGCCGGAACGGGACGATGCCGCCTTCCGGGTAGCGCGAGTTGTTGCCGTTCAGGTTGCCGTTCTGCCAGGCCTTATCGCTGCTGGCCCACTGGTCGAGGTTCACGCTCCCGCCAGCGGCTCGCACTGGCAGGACGCCCCAGATCGCGACTAGCAGGCTGGACGCGACGAGGAGGATTCCGAAGCCGACTGTCGTCTTCTGGCGACGCCGCGGGCTGCCGACCTTGCCCGCGACCCACCACAACGTATCGCGACTTCGGCGGAACCCAGGTTTCATGGCTTGTGACACCCCGGCGATATCCCAGAGCAGTGCTCCCAGCCGGGAGTGTCCGCCCGCCAAGGGTCCTGTTGTCGACTAGCGCGAGAGTCCGGTCCGCCAATCCGAACCGCCCCACAGGGCACAGGATCCTCGCCCAGGGCGCGTTTTCCGGTGCCGCGAGACACCGAAGCGCGCGGTCAGCCAGTCCGGCTTGGCGCTACCTCGCGCATCGCCGGCACGATCTCGCGCCCGTAGACCTCGAGGATGGACTCCTCGTCACCGTTCATCAGGTAGATGTTGAACTGGTCGACGCCCGCATCGGCGAGCCCGTGGAGCTTCGCGATGTGGTCGTCGACCGAGCCCAGGACGCAGAACCTGTCGGTCACCTCGTCGCCGACAAAGCCCGCATTGGACGAGCCGACCTCGGCGTGGTGGAGGTAGTCGTAGCCGGTCCGGTCCCGGACGTAGCCGGTGAGGGAGTCGGGCAGCTGCTCGCGGGGGTACTTGTTGACGAGATCGACCACGTGATTGGAGACGAGGGCGGGGAACCAGCGGGTCCGTTCCCTGCACAATGAGAGGTCGCCGACGTGGGCCGGCGCCGCCGCCTGGACCTTCACGGACCCGGCCGGTCGCCCCGCGGCCGCCTCCGCCGCCCGAACCTGGCCGACGAACCAGCGGATCAGATCAGGGTCGGCGAGTTGGAGGATGACGCCGTCGGCGATCCGGCCCGTCATCGCGAGGGCCATCGGCCCGTAGCCTGCGACCCAGACCGGCAGCGTCCAGTTGCCGGTCCACGGCAGCTGGAGCTCCGTCCCCTCGTACTCCACGGACCGCCCCTCGACGAGCGCCTTGATGGCAAGGATCGCCTCCTCGAGCGTGGCCATCGTCGTCGGCGTCTTTCCGAGGACCCGGCGGGCCGAATCGCCGCGTCCGATCCCGAGGTCCATCCGGCCGCCCGACACCTCGTCGAGGACGGCCAGCGCCGATGCCGTCACGGACGGCTCGCGCGTCGCCGGGTTCGTCACGCAGGTCCCCAGCCGCATCCGCTCCGTGGCCTGCGCCATGAGTGTCAGCAGGATGTACGGCTCGCGCCACAGGACGTGCGAGTCGAAGATCCAGCCGTACTCGAAACCGGCGTCCTCGGCCTGCCGGGTGAGCGCGACCGTGCGCTCGATCGTGTTTTCGGGCTTGAGGGTGAATCCGAACTGCACCGCTGCTCCCTCGTGAGCCCCGAGGGTACACGACGTGTGCCGTGTTGCGCCGTCTCATCGCGGTCGCGTTGTCAGCGAGCCGCCGGCCGAGCTGAACGCAAGGCTGCCGGGCCCCAGCGGCTCGAGAGCGGCGGTACGGCACAGGAAATGCACACTATGAGTTGATCGTGGACGAGGAGAGTATCCGTACCTGATCGTCCGTGCTGGATGAGGACACCGTCCTTTGCGCCGCCAATCAGGAGCCGCAACCGTCGGCGTTCCGCGGTGCGGGGCTCGGCGTGGGGTCGGCGGGGGTGTGCCGCAGGCAGGCGGGCATGGTTCGGCCCGCCGTCGTCGCCGGTCTAGCTGTCACACGAGGCCGACGATCGGAGCGGCGGGCCAATCTGGAGTGCCCGGCAGAGGCCCCCGTTGGGCGCGAACTAGCCAATCCCCATAAGGGATCGCCGTCGACTGCGGAGCGGGGGCCCTGCCTTGCTACGGTACACCTGCTGTCTATACGTGGCTCGTGCGGCTTGGCATCCGCCTCTACCGCGGGACACGTGCCGACGAGTCAGATCCGACAGGGTGCGCCGAGCCGATTCGTGTCCCGGGCAGCAGGATGCAGGAGACCCAGCACGACACCGAAGAGCGCGTGCATCGTCGCCTCCAAGGCGAAGACACGCGGGCTCCACATGAGAGGCGGCCACGAACCACTTCGCCGATCGGGATGGATCCGATCGACCAGTGCCATCGTTGGCCAGAGGACGAGATTCTCAACCTCCGCGACGACGAGACCCTGCCGCCAGCCGCCACCGCCCATCCGGCCGAAGATCGCTCCGAAGAATGCGCCGTTTCGCGAGATGCGCAGCGATGCCGACCCGACGCCAGGGCGCTCGAGCGGTGAGCAGGGCGCCGAGGAGGCGCACGATTGAGTACGGCGTTCGGAAGACTCGCCGTCCGAGTGGCTCCGCCGCTACCCAGACGGCTGCAGCCAACGCTTCCGCCACTGCCCCTCGCACCATGTCGTAACGATACGTTTCTCGGCCAGTGGGGGCTTTCTAGGCGAGCCGTTGCCTCCCACGTGCTGAGTCGATGAACGGCCGTAGGGTCGTGGTCATGCGCTCTCTCCGCACATGGCCACGGGGCCCGCGTCGCTGCACGAGGGGACGGAGCTGGTTGCCAGAAGAGGACGAGGGCGGACGTCAAGGGTCCGTCGGCACGCTGCTGCCGACCCGTTTGACCTCTCCCCGGTGTCACGCGGGGCTCGTGGCGGATGCGGGTGACGCGGCGCGACGCAAGAGACGATCAGGGGCGCGATCATCCGAATCTACCTTTGGGTATCAATGCGGCGGGCGCGGAGTCTGCGAGGACGGTGCGGTTTCGGACTATCACCAGATAGTGTGCGTTCCTGATGCTGCTGGCGCGGTTCGCTGAATTGAATCGAATGGCGGCTCGACCGTCCTCCTCCGAACGGTCGAGCTGCGCCAATATCTCAATACCCGCCGCGCGGGCTAAAGGTTCAGTCGCCTTCGAGCCAGGCGTCGAATGCGTAGATGTCCCCGATCATCAGCCAGACCTCGGTGATCCGGTCGTCGTCGATGTGATAGATCCGGACGGCATGCCATTGGTACGGCTGCCCATCTCGCTCCGCGGCGTGGGTCGCCAGTTCGACGACATGGGCCTCGGAGGCGACGACGTCGTGACTCTCGAGGCTGGGCGGGCCGCCGAGTAGGCGACCGATGGCGCCGTACAGGCCGAGCACTTCGGCCCGCCCGCGATACGTCCCCGCGACCGCGCTCCGACCCGGGAAGTGATAGACGACGTCGTCGCTGAGCAGCTCGCCGATCGCCGCGGGGTCAGCCCGCTGGAGTGCGTCGACCATCCGCCGAACGACGGCTTCCTTCGCCGCTGCCATCTCCAGGCTCGCGTGGCTGCGCAGCGCCATCGGCCAAAGTCACTCGCTACGGCGCTACGAGGTCGCCGTACGCGTCCGGCCGCCGATCCCGGTAGAACTGCCAGGTCTGGCGAACCTCCTGGATCTTGTCGAGATCCATGTCGCGGATGATCAGCTCCTCGTCGTGGGCGGACCCCAGGTCGCCGATGAACTGTCCGCGTGGGTCGCAGAAGTAGCTCTGGCCATAGAAATCGTCGTCGCCGTAGTCCTTCTCGATCCCGACCCGGTTGATCGTGCCAACGAAGTAGCCGTTGGCGACGGCGTGGCTGACCTGCTCGATCCGCCACAGGTATTCCGACAGCCCGCGGGACGTGGCCGACGGGATGAGGACGATTTCCGCGCCGTTCAGGCCCAGGGCCCGGGCACCCTCCGGGAAGTGGCGGTCGTAGCAGATGTATACGCCGACCTTGCCCACGGCCGTCTCGAAGACGGGGTAGCCGGTGTTGCCCGGCCGGAAGTAGAACTTCTCCCAGAAGCCCTTCACATGGGGGATGTGCGTCTTGCGGTACTTGCCGAGATACGTCCCGTCGGCGTCGATGACCGCGGCCGTGTTGTAGTAGATGCCCGATGCCTTGCCGTCCTCCTCGTACATCGGGACGGCGAGGACCATCCCCGTCTGCTTGGCGAGGTCCTGCATCCGCTTGGTGGTCGGGCCGTCCGGGATCAGCTCCGTGTAGCTGTAGTACTGGGGATCCTGGACCTGGCAGAAATAGGGGCCGTAGAACAGCTCCTGGAAGAGCATCAGCTGCGCGCCCTGCTTGGCCGCCTCGTGGGCCGCCTTCTCGTGCTTCTGGATCATCGACTCCTTGTCGCCTGTCCAGCTCGCCTGCAGGAGCGCCCCTCGGACGTCGCGTGGCATCGGTCGTTCGCCCTCCACGTCTGTGTATTCGGTACGACGGATCGTCGGAAGAAGGCGAAGCGTACACCGGCCGACGGTCCCGCTCAGCGGGCTGCAAATCGGCCGTTAGGCGCCCGGCCTGAGCTCCGCCAGCTGGACGACGTCGTCGCCACCCTTGATCGTCCGCGCCTCGACGAGGCCGACGCCTCGGGCATACGTCTTTCGTTCGCGGATCGCGGGCTCGAGAGGGGTCCACTCCTCGGTCACGAGGGTGGCGTCGAATTCATCGAAGGGCACCGTGATCGCCTGTCCAGGCCCGATCACCTCGGCGAGATCCTCGGCCTCACCCGCGTAATACTCCTGGCGATAGGCATCACCCGCCTGCGGTTCGGCCAGCATGATGATCCCTGGCTGGGCGCCATCGACACCAGCTTCCCAGGAGCCCGACGTCGAGACGATCTTGCCATCCTTGTACTCGGCCGTCTGCTCACCGAAATACCAGACATTGCCGTGACCGTCCTGGGCGTACCAGTCGAGCGTGTCCTCCACCAGCGCCCCTCTTTCGAAGACCCGGTCGCGCACGACGGTCGTCGGGACGCCGAGGATCGTCTTGGTCTCGTCCATGACGGTGACTTCGATGCGCTCCGCACCCTCGTAGCTGAATGTCGTGCCCGGCGTCAGTGGCATGAACGAGTTGTCGACGACGGCAACGAAGTCGGCCGGGTCGACCTTGACCGAATATGGCTGGCCTTCGACGAAGGCTGCCGGATTTCGATCGATCGCTTCGGTGGACGGTGGGGCACTCGATGGCGCAATCGGGACAGGGGATGCGATGACGGATGGCGATGAGACCGCGCCGCCCGCCGACGGACTCTGCGGGCCAGGCGACCCACTCGACCCGCAAGTCGAGCAGGCGAGGACGATCGCCCCCAGCATGCCCATGAAGCGGACGGCTCGCGGCATAGGGCTGCTGATCATGGCGTTGCTCCCAGGGTCAGGGTAACCCGACGACGCCATGGCCGCGAGACCGGGCGTCGGGTCCTCGACAGGTGCGGTACTCTCGCGGTCATTCTTGGGCGCCGAGGACCCGGCCAGACCACGCCTGCGGCAGACGCGCCGGCGAGGCCGAAGAGGTGGACGATGGGCATCAGCACCGCAGCCGGCCAGATGACGAGCGAAGAGATCGTCGAGCTCTCTCGCCGGCACACATTCTTTTCCTGGTCCGCCCAGGGCGCGATCGATCCGATCGCCATCGAACGGGCCGAAGGCGTCTACCTCTACACGCCCGAAGGCAAGCGGATCCTCGACTTCAACAGCCAGCTCATGTCGGTCAACATCGGTCACGGCGACCGCCGCGTGATCGACGCGATCACCGCCCAGGCGACGAAGCTCCAGTACGTCCAGCCCGCCTTCGCGTCCGAGCCGCGGGCTCGCCTCGGCGCCAAGCTGGCGGAGATCCTGCCGGGCGATCTCGACAAGGTCTTCCTGACGCTCGGCGGCGCTGAAGCCGTCGAGAACGCGATAAAGCTCGCCCGGGCGTACACCGGCCGCCACAAGATCCTCGCCCGTTATCGCTCGTACCACGGCGCGACCCTCGGAGCCATGACGCTGACGGGCGATCCGCGCCGCTGGGCGAACGAGCCGGGGATCGTCGGCGTCGTCCGCTATCCGGACACCCACCGGTGGGGCGAGAAGGAGCCCCGACCGGCCGCCGAGAGCCTCCGCGGGCTCGAGGACGTCATCCGCTACGAGGGCGCCCATACGATCGCGGCCGTCTTCCTCGAGACGATCGTCGGGACGAACGGCATCCTCATCCCGCCCGACGGCTACATCCAGGGCGTCCGCGAGATCTGCATTCGCAACGACATCCTCATGGTCGCCGACGAGGTCATGGCCGGCTTCGGCCGGACCGGGCGATGGTTCGCGATCGACAACTGGGACACTGTGCCGGATCTCATGACAATGGCCAAGGGCCTGACCTCGTCGTATCTGCCACTCGGAGCAGTGGCGATGAACCACAAGATCGCCAAGCACTTCGAGACGAACTTCTACTACGGCGGGCTGACGTACAGTAGCCACGCCGTCAGCTGCGCAGCCGCCCTCGCCAACATCTGGGTGTACGAGGAGGACGGGCTACTCGAGAACTCGCGCCGTCTCGGCGAAGTCATGCGCCGCCATCACGAGGCGCTCTACGCCAAGCATCCCTCGGTCGGTGCCCATCGCAACCTGGGTCTCTTCGGGATCATCGACCTGGTCCGGTCGCGCGAGCCGTTCGCGCCGATGACGCCGTTCAACGGCACGTCGGACGAGATGAAGGGGATCGGCAAGTTCCTCCGCGAGAACGGCCTCTACACGATGATCGCCAACAACTCGATCCACACGAACCCGCCGCTGTGCATCACCGAGGAGCAGCTTGGCGAGGGCTTCGAGATAATCGATCGAGCGCTCGAGATCGCCGACCAGGCGGTGAGCTAGGCGGTGACGGGCGCGACCGCCACCCGCGGCCCGCTCGGACGGGCAGAGCGCTCGTCCGAGGAAGGGCACGGGCGTCGCCGGTCGGTCGTCACCTATCTCATCGTCCTCGCGATCATCGTGGTCGCCTGGGAGGGCATCAAGTTCCTGGGCGGCGTCCCGTGGCGCGAGCCGGGGGCACCGCCGGGCTCGCCCGTTCTCTGGAATCCTCCGTTCCGCTGGCCGATCGCCAACGACCTGAAGCTGCCTCACATCTGGACGATCCTGCTGAGCTTCGGCGAACCGTGGCAGCCCGCCGTCTCGAGCGAGAACCTGGGTCAGTACCTGTTCGGAGCGGCGCTCTACACCTGGCGCGAGGCCGCAGTCGGCTTCGTCCTCGGGGCACTACTCGGTCTCGCCCTGGCAACGATCTTCGTCCACGTTCGGCTGCTCGAGCGGGCCCTGGTCCCGTACGTGATCGCCAGCCAGACCATCCCGATCATCGCCCTCGCCCCGCTGATCGTGTTCGCGGTCGGCCAGGGCGTCTTCGCCGTCGTCATCATCGCGACGTACCTCACGTTCTTCCCGGTGACGATCGCGATGATCCGCGGCCTTCGATCGGTCGACCCGCGGGCGATCGAACTGATGCGCTCGTACGCGGCGTCACGCGCCGAGACCTACTGGAAGGTCCGTCTACCAGCGTCCCTG
>Ga0184623_10000116_pt1 | contig 31524 bp, 28 predicted proteins | sample PLM1_100_b1_FD_133138 | JGI IMG/M metagenome (GOLD analysis project Ga0184623, IMG submission 133138) | Groundwater sediment microbial communities from an aquifer in East River, Colorado, USA - PLM1_100_b1 | ecosystem: Environmental > Terrestrial > Soil > Riparian zone | place: USA: East River... | reverse complement strand
CGAGCGACGAGATGCTGAACAGCGTGCGGTGAATCGGGTTGCGGGTCTTCCGGTTCAGGTTGCACTGGCTGAACGCGCTGACGGCGGCGACGATCATCGTCGGGTGCGGACCGAGCAGCAGCAGCGACAAGAAGTCGACGGCGTACGAGACCGACATCGTCGATCCACTCTTGGCGAGCGGCAGATTGACCTTGAAGGCAGAGGTCACACACGACAGGACCAGCAACACCACGAACCAGACGGGCTGGCTGATGTCCTGCGGGAAAGGGAAAAATGTGGCGAGCAGGGCGCCGCCGGCGGCAATGACGGCCCCAACATAGAGCCGTGCTGCCAGCGGAAGCGATTTCATCAACTTCCCCAGACTGCCTTGGTTGAAGTGCTTGGCGTCCCCAACGAGAGTGTACCGGTCTTCATCGTGACATCCGTGCCCTTGAAAGATTGATTAGCGAACCGTACCGACCGGCGCGACACTGCTGCCCCAAACGATAGTGTCAAAGGCCGCTACCCCAGACAATATTGTCAAGGCCACTGCCCCAGACGATGTTGTCAAGGCTGCTGCCCCAGACAATGTTGTCAGGGCCGCCCCAAACGTCACTGGAGTCAAGGCTGCTGCCCCACACGACGTTGTCGAGCACGCTGCTGCCCCAAACAACATTGTCAAGGATGCTGCTGCCCCAGACGACGTTATCCGGACCACTGCTGCCCCAGACGACGTTGTCGCAATTGAGACCGGCGCAGTCGCTGCCCCAAACAACGTTGTCGCGGCCGCTGCCTCCAACGATGTCGTCGGCGACGCTGCTGGCCCAGACGGATTTGGCCGCCAGGCCGCTGCCCCAGACGATGTTGTCCTTGCCGATGCCGACCCTCACGATGTCGTCGCTCAGGCGGCTGCCCCACACGATGTTGGTGCCAGTGGCGCTCGTTGTTGCACCCCAGGTCAATCCCTGCGCCCAGGCGTTCGCGTCTGGAGTGATGATCCCATCGCCGATCCGATAGTTGCCCCAGATGATGTGACGGCTCCAGGGGATGTCTTCGCCGGCGATCGTGTCGTGGAGCGGGAACTCGGCCGTGTAAATCGGAGCGGCGAAGTAGGTAGCCAGCCGAACGGCTCCGCGCGCGTTCAGGAACCCGGCGCCCTGCGTGAGAGAGTCGTAGTCAGATTTGGCTTCTGCGGTGTACTGCAGAATCGCCTTCACCGCGTTGGGTGTCAACGCGGGGTTGGCCTGAAGCATCAGCGCCACTGTACCTGCGACAACAGGTGACGCCATGCTCGTGCCGCTCAAGCTTAGATATGGCAGAGAAGAGGTCGGCACTGTGCCCGGCAGCAGGTACTGCGCGTCCTGCGTGTAAAAGAGGCTGGTCGGGTCCGAGAGCGACTCGATGCCGACGCCGGGCGCAACAAGATCCGGCTTGGCGCCGTAGTCCAGATAAGTAGGACCATGCGAGCTGAAACCCGCCATCGTATCGTCGCTGCGCTGCGCCGTTCCCCTGTGGCTCGAGGCGCCAACCGTCAGCACCCACGGTGCATTGCCAGGGGCGGTGATGCTGCCATATTGGAATTGGCCTTTGGCGTTCCTGCCAAGGTTGCCGGCCGCCGCCACGACGACGATTCCCGCATCGACCGCGCGCTTGGCTGCGAGCGTCACGGGATCGGTGTTGTATGACTCGTGGATCGCCGAGCCGACCGACAAATTGATGACGCGGATATTGAAGTCGTCCTTGTGCGCGACCGCATAGTCTATCGCGGCAATGACGTTGCTGATGTAGCCATTGCCCTGACCGTCGAGCACCTTCAGCGCGATGATGGAAGCCCCTGGCGCAACCCCTGAACGTCCACCTGCCGAGTCGTACCCGTTGCCGGCGACGATTCCGGCCACATGGGTTCCGTGACCGTAGTCATCGTAGGGCTGCGGCAGAGCATTGACGAAGTCCACAAAGTTCGTGACGCGCTGCGAGGCCCCGTTCAAGCTCAAATCATCGTGCCAGTTCGTGACGCCGGAGTCGATGACCGCGACACCAACGCCAGCGCCATTGAAGCCCGTCTCCGCCCACACCGCCTGTGCACCGATGACCGCCGGCGTGCGCTCCATCATACCGACCGCTTTACGGTCGTCGTAGAACTTCACATTCGGACAGGCAAAGTCTGCGGCCTGATTCAGTCGAGCGTCAGAAATCTCTGCGACCTGGGCGCGCAGAATGGCAAGCTTGCGACCGCGCAGGCCGCCGACTGACCGAATCAAGCGCTCGACACAGGCGCTGTCGGACGACGTGATAATGACGCGGCTCTTGCCTCTCGCGGCTTGCGCCCGGGTCCGGAGGGCATGGTCCAGCTTCAGCTCGGCATTCCGGCTTAGCCGCGCGGCGGCTGCCGGTTGAGCGCTGAGGGCCAGCCCCGTCAGGGCGGCCACAGTCGAAGCAGTAATGAGGCGCGTGATGCTCATAGACGCAGTTCGTCGACGCCACGTAAGTGCAAGACGCGATCCTGTGTGGGCAGATTTTCGATAACTATCTGGAGTTCAAATAGTTACGGTGACAGCGTCTTGAGGACCTTGCGTTGGAAAGGGATTCGTCATGTGCCGACATGACACATCCAAGAACGAATTTCACCAGCAACTCGCTGGAAATAGGGATTCTAGCAGGAGTGCCCGCGCGGTTCAAAATCGGACACCGAAAACGGGGAGCAAAAAGGCCCTTTTGGGCGGGAATCTTACATCGCGCCCATGCGGCGTGTTCTATTTCGTGACTGACCGGCGCGGATCTGGGGTTCCAGTGCGAACTCCAAAATCTTCCGGTACAGGGTGCCTCGGCTGATTTCGAGGATCTTGGCTGCTTCCTTCTTGTTCCAGTTGACCGCATCCAGAATGCGCACGATATGCGCGCGTTCGGCGTCCCGAAGGGAGGGCAGGCGTTCGCCCATCTCCTGAGGGCGCGGTTCCGAGGCATGCAGGAATTCAATATCGGCGGCTCGAATGACGCGGCCCGGCGAGGACAGGGCCGCCCGTGAGACCGTGCTTTCGAGCTCCCTGATGTTGCCTGGCCAGTGATAGGCACTGAGCAGCTCCGTCGCTTCCCGCGCAAAGGATTTGGTGTCGAGAGGCAGCCCGTTGGCCGCGCAATATCGCGCGAGGAAGCGACCGGCCAGCACCGGAATGTCGACCTGGCGTTCGCGCAGCGACGGCAGGCGAATGGCGAACGCGTTGACGCGGTAATACAGATCTTCCCGGAATCGGCCGTCCCGCACGAAGGCGTCAAGTGGGCGATTGGTCGCCGAAATCAGCCGGAAATCGACGTGGATCGACTTGTTGCCGCCAAGGCGTTCGAAGCGGCGCTCCTCCAGCACACGCAGCAATTTCGCCTGCGCCACGATGGACATATCGCCGATCTCATCGAGGAACAGCGTGCCTTCATTGGCGAGCTCGAGGCGGCCTGGCTTGCGATCATGTGCGCCGGTAAAGGCGCCCTTTTCGTAGCCGAAAATCTCCGATTCGAACAGCGTGTCGGGCAGCGCCGCGCAGTTTACCGCCTGAAACTTCGCGGTGCTTCGCCGGCTCAGCTCGTGAATCATGCGCGCCACGACTTCTTTGCCCGAGCCGGTCGGACCCAGAATCAGCACCGAGATATCCGACTTCGCCGCGGTGCGGATCCACTCGAAGACGATCAGCATCTTCTCGTCGCGCCCGATCATCTCGCGGAAGCGCTGTACGGACGGCGACTGATCTTCGGTGCTGATCGTCGCCCGCCGCTCGAGGAATTTGTCGAGAAGCCGCGCGGTCGCCGGGTCGTCGGGACGGGCGGGCGCATACTTCACGGGATTGCCGGGAACGATCCGAGCCACGCCGAAGTCCGCGAGCTCCTTGACACAGTTCTCGACATCGAGCCGCAGGCGTCCGAAGGTCTGCATCAAGGATTCGACGTCGAAGGCTTCATCCGGTCGAGCGCTCAGATATCGCAGCAAGCCGGCGCGCAGCGGCGACTGCACGAGGTTCCGGAAGCGTGAGTCGAGGTCAGCCTCAGTATCGACACGCGCGATGGCTGTTGCGCGGCGGGCGGTAAAAGTCAAATCATCCACAGTAGTTGTGTCACGGGCAGTTGATTTCTGGCTCGATTTGCCGTGCTGGGTACGCCGGGACGCCCGAGACCCCGGCCGGCAATCCCCCTGTAATGTATCGGACGGGATCGCCCGGTTCCACAGGGCGGGCGCCCAAGGCGGCATGGGATGTGCCCTGGGTGAATGGTCTGCGCGCGTGAGGGCGCCATCCCTGCGCCGCGGTGGTGGCGGATGTTAAGCTAGGGTGGGCTGTCATTCTCATCGGCCTCGTCGGCAACCTTCTCGGGAGGATCGCCGTGCCCCATCGTCAGCCTGGCGCCCCTGGCCAGTCCCGAAAGCAGTACCTCTCAGGAAAGCCCATCGGATTCTACCGGCCCCGCGGCAGCGCCGAAATTCGCCACCTGATTGATGAAGGCTTCCAGGCCTTCAATGCCGCCCGGCTGTCGGAAGCCTGCCGGATTTTCACAGACAAGATGCTGGACCCCGCCAATGATACGACGATCGGCTTGACACTGGCCGGCGCAATGACGCCGGCCGGGGTCGGTGGCTGTGTCGTCGAACTGATGGATCGGGGCCTCGTCGACTTCATTATCAGTACGGGTGCGAACCTGTATCACGATTTGCATTACGCCTTGAACTTCACGCTGCATCGAGGCTCGCCGTTCGTCGACGATCGTGATCTGTATGCGCAAGGGGTCATTCGCATTTACGACGTGCTGTTCCCGGCCCAGGTGTTGCTCGAGACCGACGCCTATATTCGAGCGTTTTTGACGCGGTCCGGCCTCAACGGACCCACGTCAACGGCTGAGCTCCACTACCGTCTCGGCCGCGACGTCATGGAACACTACCCCGGATGTGAGGAGTATTCGGTCGTGGCCCGAGCCGCGCTGGCCGGCGTTCCCATCTACACCTCCTCGCCCGGAGACAGCTCCATCGGAATGAACCTCGCCTACCACGAGCTGCTCAATGAGAGCAGCCTCATGATCGATCCGAACCGCGATGTGAACGAAGTGTGCGCGATTGTGCTGGCCGGAAAGCAGAATGGTTGCGTGATTCTTGGCGGTGGATCGCCGAAGAACTTCTACCTGCAGGCGCAGCCGACGCTCTGGGAGATCTACGGGATCGAAAAGGGGGGCAACGATTATTTCATCCAGATCACGACCGACCAGGTGGTCTGGGGCGGGCTTTCCGGCGCGACCCCCGCCGAGGCTGTGAGCTGGGGCAAGGTCAATCCCAGCGTCCTGCCGGACACCGCCGTTGCGTATTGTGATTCGACGATCGCGTTTCCATTGTTCTGTGAATACGCGATCGGCTCCTCGCACGGTCGCCGCGGGCGACGCGAGTTGGTTCATCGTCGCGACGAGTTGCTCGCCGATCTCAAGCGCCGAGCCAAACACGCATTACAGAAGCCGGAGACGGTGCTAAAGAAGGCCTAGCCGATAGATAACATGGGAACACTCGCATCCGAGCTGGGTCCTCACGCCGAGCGCCTTTCCTCGAGACCTCGGGTGTACGCGGACGCCAATGTACCCGCAGGGCTGGTAGGATTCATGCGCACCCGGCTCCAATGGGATGTGCTGTTCGTGCTCGAGCATGACGAGCTGCGTCGCGCACGGGACATCGAACACTATCGTCTCGCGCGCCAGCTCCGCCGTACCCTCGTGACGCTCGATCGCGACTATCTCGATGATCGGCGCTTTCCGCCTGCCGAGGGTGCGGGTGTGGTTGTCATCAGCGCGCCGCACGAACGTGATCTTGCCCGTCTGCTTGGCCGGATCGATCGTGCGTTGTTCCGGCCGGCTCCAGTCGAGACCAGCCCCGTTGCGAACGGCTCGGGACTTCCGCTGGAAGGCCGGAAATTGCACGCACATGCCGACTGGACGGAGCAGCCAGTCGGGCCCTAGAATCAGCGCATTTCATGAGCACCCCTGACATACTGGGCGTCGAGATCTCCGATCACGTCACGCGGGCCGTGGTCGTCGATTCTGAAGGTCGAGTTGGCGGGCGCGCCGAAGGCGCCTATTCCGAACCGGATGGCGTCATGCAAACCGCATTGGCGGCGCTGCGCGCTGCCGGCGTCAATCGACCGCGTCTCATCGGCGTGGCGGCGATCGAGCCGCAGGCGCGCGGCGTACCTCCCACGCTCAAGGCTTTGTCGGCAACCTGGGATGGGACAACGCACCCGGCCGTCATCGGTTGGGGCGCTGCGTATGCGCTCGGGGAGTTCTGGTGCGGCGCCGCGCGCCACTCGCGCAATGTACTGGCATTTGCGGTGGGCGATCGCGCGTCTGCGGGCCTCATCCTCGATGGGCGGCTGTGGACGGGCGCGCACGAGTTGGCCGGCTCGGCGGCCTGGCTCGCACTCAACCCCGTCGAACGCGAGGATTACCGCAAGCTCGGCTGCCTCGATGCTGAGGTGGGTGCAATTGGAATTGTGCGGCGCCTGGTATGGCGGATCAAGGCAGGCGATCGATCGGGCGTGCTCGAGATGGCCGGCGGTGACATGTCTGCCATCACGCTCGATCATGTTCTCAACGGTGCGCGCAGCGGCGATGGCGTGGCGATCTCGGTCATCCGCGATACGGTGAGGTACCTCGGGATGGCGATCTCCAATCTGGCGGCGACCGTCGATCCCGAGATTATCGTGCTTGGCGGGACGGTTCACGCCGCCGGCGACCTCCTCCTCGAACCCATTCGGAACGAGTGCGCCCGGCGCATGTCGCCTCTCATGTACCGCAACGTGCGAATCGAACTGGCCGCGCTTGGCGCCGATGCGCCGGCGATTGGCGCCGCTCACCGAGCGCTCACCGAGCAGTCATGATCGTGCTCTCCGGGGCCGATCTGGTCCTGGCGGACCGCGTCCAAAGTCCAGGGACCCTCATCATAGACGATGACCGGGTTGTCGAGGTGCTGCACGGCACCCGCCCGGCTTCAACCGGCATCACCCATTTTGATCTCCATGGTCACTACATCGTGCCGGGACTCATCGACGTGCATGTGCACGGCGTGGAAGGATCTGACACATTGGACGGCCGCGGCGGCGTACGGGAAATGGCTTCACGGCTGCCACGGTTCGGCGTGACGGCATTCTGTCCGACGTCAATCGCCTGCGCGCCGCACGCATTGGCCGCGTTTCTGGCAAGCGTCCGGGAGCTGCGCCTGCAAAGGGAGCTGTCTGGAGCACGAGTCCTGCTGGCGCACCTGGAGAGTAACTTCATCAACCCCGAGTACCGTGGCGCTCAACCCGCGCAGTGTCTGAGACGTCCGCCTTCGAGCAGCGTGACTGGCGTGGTTTCGGATCGTGAGCCGCGAGACCAGAGCTACACCGCCGAAGATCTACTCACTGAGATAGATTACGCGCGGTCGGACGTGGGCATCGTGACGCTGGCGCCTGAGTTGGACGGAGCGCTTCCGCTCATTGATCGGTTCATCGCCTCGGGACATCGCGTGTCGCTCGGGCATTCCGCCGCAACCTTCGAGCAGGGGATGGCGGGCATCGCACGAGGAGCCCGTAGCGCGACGCATCTCTTCAATCGCATGCCGCCATTTACACACCGGGATCCTGGTCTCGCGGGCGCTGTCCTGGCGAGCGACGAAGTGGCGGCTGAACTGATCTGTGATGGTCACCATGTGCACCCGGCGGCACTCCAGATCGCGATCGCTGCAAAGCATCCTGAGCGGGTGATGGCGATCACAGACGCGACAGCAGGCGCCGGTCTCGCCGTTGGCGCTCGCGCGGCGCTTGGCGGCCGGCCGATTACTGTGCGCCATGCCGGTGCGTATCTCGATGATGGCACGCTGGCCGGGAGCGTGCTGACCATGGACCAGGCGTTCAGTCTGCTGGTGGGTCGTGTGGGGCTTTCGCTGCCCGACGCCGTGACAATGTGTGCAACAACGCCGGCGCGGGAGCTGGGACTTCATGGGCTCGGCGTGATCGCGGCCGGCGCTCTCGCCGATCTGACGGTGTTCGATCGCAACCTGACGGTGGCACAGACGTATGTCGGCGGACGACTCGTGTACCAGCGCCAGCCATAACAACGCTCACCACTGAGGCCACAGAGGCCACAGAGGACGAAGACTGTCGGCCATCCGAAGACACAGAGATGTGACTGTTGGGAGAATGTTGTGACCTCTGTTTGGTGATCTGAGATCTTAACCAAAATTCTCTGTGACCTCGCTTTATGGTTGTTGGGACCTCCGTGTCCTCTGTGATGATCTTGTTACCGTGGCGGAGGGCTGACGTAGCTCGTTGGATCGGCAAGTCCCGCTTCCGCGAAGGCATCGTGCCGCTCGCGGCACTTGCTGCACAGACCGCAATGGCGCCCGCGGACCGGGCTCATGCATGACAACGTCAGCTCGAATGGCACGCGCAACTTCACTCCGAGTCTGATGACGTCAGGTTTGTGCAGATGGGAGAACGGCGTGGCAATCTCGATACGATGATCCAGGCCGAGCGAGAGCGCGCGCGCCATCGCATCGAAGAAGTCAGCTGTGGCATCGGGAAAAGGGTTGCCCGCCAGCGGCCCCAGCGCGATGCGTGGGATGTTGCGGGTGGCACAAAAAAGCGCTGCCTTTGACAGCAGCACCACATTGCGCCCCGGAAGGTACACATCCTCGTCGCGCGTGTCGTAGGCGGGAGGTGTTCCAATGACCGCCCAATGTGCCGATGAATAGATGTCCCGCACGCTGACATCGAGGTGAACGACAGGCTGAATGCGTTCCTCGAAAACCGGTGCCGCCAGCAACCGGTCCACCATCGTCTGCTCATCCACTTCCCAGGCCAGGCCGGTGCTGATGTAAACCGGCTGCACGATCCGATCGCGGCTCTCCTGTGCCAGCAGGACCACACTGTCCAATCCGCCCGAGAGCAGGACGACGGTTTCAGAGTTCATGCCTGGCTTCGTCTTTGAGCCCGCCTACGCTAAAGCTCCGGCGAGGCTCGCCGAAGGTTGTCAGGCTGAGCCACCGCAAACGAACGCGGCCATCAGCCGTCAGCCATCAACTCGCCAGTGACCGCTGGCCACTGACCTGACCACTGCCCCTGACCGCTGGCCCCTGGCCCTCAGCACTGTTAGAGTAGCGGCATATGTATTCCGTGACCAAACGCATCGAGTTCTGTTACGGCCATCGCCTGCTGGATTACGACGGCATTTGCAAGCATCCGCATGGTCATAATGCGGTGGCAGAAATCGAGGTGCGAAACGACTCCCTCGACAACCGCAACATGGTGTGCGACTTCAGCGACATCAAACGGATCGTCAAGGGTTGGGTCGATCGCGAATTGGATCACAAGATGATCTTGCGCGAGGACGATCCGCTGGTGAAACCGCTCGAGGCGCTCGGCGAGCCGGTGTTTCGCGTGAAAAGCAATCCGACCGTCGAACACATCGCCAAGCTTCTCTTCGACTACACACGCGAGCACGGTTTCCCGGTCGTTCGTGTCACCGTCTGGGAGACGCCGACATCGTTTGCGACCTACGGAGGGCACGAAGGTTCTTAGCACCAATGACCGGAAGCTATTGAATGCTCATCGTCTTTGACCTCGATGGAACGCTTGTGGACTCTCGGCGGGACCTCGCCGAGAGCGCCAATGCGCTGTTGGCGGATTACGGCGCACCCCCGTTACCGGAAGATGTCATTGGGAGCATGGTTGGTGACGGGGCCCCGGTGCTGGTGCGACGGGCGTGCGTCGCTGCAGGTCTCTCGAGTGTGCCCGCCGACGCGCTTCGGCGATTCCTTGACCTCTATGATGTGCGTTTGCTGAACAATACCAAGCCCTACCCAGGCATGCTCGAGACACTGGACGGCGCAGCCACGAAGGGTACGCTGGCCGTGCTGACCAACAAACCAGCCGCTGCGAGCCGGCGCATTCTCGAGGGAACCGGCCTTCTCGACTTCTTTGACGAATTGGTCTGCGGAGACGGCCCCTGGGCGCGGAAGCCCGAGCCTGAGGGGTTGCGCTGGCTCATGGAGCAAACGCGCGAATCGCCAGCCTCGACGTTGTTCGTGGGTGACTCGAGCGTAGATTTGCGTACCGCGCGCTCGGCGGGAGTGCCGATTTGTCTGGCGCGCTACGGATTCGGATACCCGTCGGTGCCCATCGGTGAGCTCACAGCGACCGAACGCGTGATCGATGCGCCGCTGGAGTTGCTGCAGCTCATTTGATCCCCCATCGTCAGGGCCTCTTGAACGGCAGCTCGTAGGAGAAATATACCAGGATGGCTCGGTCGTCTTCGAGCATCGGTGGCGTGACGTCGAAGCCTTTGAACGCCTCCATGCGAAGCGCGGAAAGTCGATCGTTGCGAGCGAAACTGATCGGGGCCGCGATACCGAGGATCACCTGCGTGTCGCCGATGTTCCAGCCGCCCCTAACGCCTGGCGAGATCGTCATCTGCCTCGCGCGGGTCGTCTCGCCGAATGGCGCCGGAAGAGCCACGAATTCTGCGACAGCCTCGAGCATCAGATTGACCATCGGGCGCATCTGCCAGATGGCGCTCCCGCCGAGATTCCAATTCAAGAGGTTCGCCGTCGTGTCTTCGCGCCCGGACCGACTTGGCGTCGACACATCGTTGTAAATAGTAAGTCCTCCGCTCCAATGGGCGTAGATGTCGCCGGCCTGCTTGCTGAACGGCAGGTTGAGCTGCCAGCCGACGACCCCGTTGCCGAAGCCTTGTGTGTCGTCGCCGCTTGGCAGGATCACGCTGATCCGCGGGGCGAATGCCGGGCGGGAATCGGTTTCGCTCATGGCCTGAAAGCGGTAGCTCAGCAGCAAATCGCCGATGCCCGCGTGGCCATGGCTTCCCGAAAAGGGCACGACGTATGAGAACTGATTCTTCATCCCCCGGATCGGCCACTCCTGCGTGAACGCCGTCTCCCATCCGTCGTCCTTCGACCGGCTGACCGTGAAGATGTTCTGAAAGATGCCAGACTCCTGGTTGAAAGCCTCTTCGATCAGGAAGGAGTTGTCCGTGATCGCGAACGGCTCGGCACCTTGTGCCCACGCCGAGCCATTCCAGGCGAGGACGATCAACAACACGCGGACGAGCTGCACCAGCAACTTCGATGCGGCGCGAGCGCCAATCGTGAGATGACGATCATCTGTACCCGAGGATCTCGGCAAGCAATGTGTTCCTTTGGGTCAATCGACAAGTCAGCACCGAAGGATCTGAAGCAGCTCAGCGATGGTGTGGGTGAACTACAGAGATCTGAGAAATGCCATAAAGGCCGCGCGATCGACGTCGCTCAAGCGCTCGAATCCGCGCTTCGCAAGTTCCGCCTCACGCGCATGTCTCAGGATTGCCTCTTCCAGAGTCGCGGAACCATCGTGCAGAAGCGGCCGCCGAAGCCGCAGGCCCCACAACGCAGGCGTTCGGATTTCGTTCGGTTCCGCTGCGCCCTGCTTGATTCCGTCGCCGGTTCCAATGTCATGGAGCAGAAGATCTGAAAACAGCGCAACCGGCTTCCGGTTGAAGAGCGGATTGGAGCTCGGTCCGGTCTCGAGGGTCGGGACGTGACACGCCGTGCATCCGATGGCGGCAAAGACCTGCTCTCCTGCCCGAACCCGGTCGTCCACGCCCTCACGCCCGGCTGGGGCCAGGAAACGCATGAAGCTCGCGAAGTTATCGATGCCACGGCGTCCTGTCCGCGGCTCACGAATATCTTCGGGATCCGGAAACGGATCGCACACTCGCAGTCGATCGACCGTGATCGCGAACGCGCTTTCGTGGGGGAACAGGTCGTTGGTGATGCCCATCTCGTTGCGATACGCGTCGGCGCCAAATGTCATCAGTGTGGCGTGCTGCGCCTTCCAACCGAATCGTCCGACGCGGCGTTGGCCGGTTTCTACGTCGATGATCAACGCCGCGCGGCCGCTGACGCCGTCACCGTTGCGATCGTTGGGATCCTCGAGATTCCGCAGCGTGTCATCGAGGATGGCCTCGACAAGTCCGGCTCCGAAGAGCGGGATAGGCACTCGCCGCGCGAACACGTTCGCGTCCGGAGGCAATATCGGCTGACACCCGTGGCCCGGGACAGAGAACATATGAAAGAGGGTGTCCCCGGAAGCGTCAAGCGTCTCGAACTCGCCGTTCGCGTTCCGGCGTCCTGCTCGCAGCTCGGCCATTGTTCCGGCCCCGCCGATCGTCGGGATGTTATGGCAGACGGCGCAGCTCGTGCCGTTGAACGCCGGACCCAGACCCTCTTCCGAGGCTTCAACCTCAAGGAAGTCGTCCAGCCCGAGGCGGAACTCTTCGAATTCGACCGGAGTGATGCCTGGAAGCGGAGTGCCCAGTGCGCTCCTCATTTGCGCGCTGGACAAGGCAGAGGCGACCGCTACAATCGCGACGCAGAAAGCGAGACGAAAGCCCCCGCGCCTCGCCAATCGATCCACCATCTTCATGCTTGCCCTCATTCGGCGATCAGTGTGCCGCGCATGAACGAGTGACCTGCGCCACACAGCTTCGAACATTCAAAAACATACCGACCCGGACTGGGCGGCTGGAACATCACCGTTGCCACCCCCCTGCCCCGTTTCGGCATCGTGATGTTGATGTCGGTTCCGAGAATACGGAACCCATGATCCGTATCGTCACTCCGCAGCCGGATCTCCACTGGCGCACCCGCTTTTACACGAAATTCCGAAGGCGTGAAGCTGAAGCGTTCCACCGTGATTTCGATCAGCTGCGCGCTCTGTTTGCGAGTCGCACGAGTGGAGGCGCCGGCCGATCCGGTGAGAATGCCGGTTAGCGCGACAAGCAGAGCGCGACGGGTCATCGTGCTGGACATTAGAACCACCATCCAAGACCGACGTTGAACGAGTTTGGCGCTATGATTGTTGAGTTTCTACTCCTCATGGCGGAGTAGTCGAACTTCAGCGCGATGTCGGGGTCGGGCCAATACGTCAGGCCGAAGACCAGCGCATCGCGATCGAATTCCCTCAGCGGCAGGTAATCGGCGGGCATCCGGAATTGCGTATCGAAGTCCTCGTAGCGTGCGAACAGCCCGACATCGCCATATGACGCGCCCGAAATCACACGATAGCCGGCTTCCCCGTAGAAGCCGCGCAGCGCGCTCGCCACGTTCGGATCCACACCAACCGCGCGCCCCATCGCATCGTTCAGTTGGCCGGCGTTGCTGATGGCTACCTGTGCAAACTGGCCGCGCAGTTCGAGGCGATCGCGCGAGTAACGAACATCGGCCTCGCCCAACTTCACTGGAACATCAAATCTGGGACGGAACTCGAAACCGGAGCGCCCAGTCCAGAAGCTCGCCCCCAGTGTCAATCCGCGCACAGCGACATACTCCAGGCGGCCGGTTATCGCCGGACGGCCGATGTTGGTGTCGGCTCCCTTCTGACGGCCCCCGCGAAGGCCTTCCTCGGCGCTGAACTCTCTTGCGTTCAACGGCGAGGCGACGAACACGCGATAGCGCCATCCGCGACCAACTTCACCATGCACGCCGGCACCGACCTCAAACCACGTGGTCGGGATAATCACGGTGTCCACGAACGGGCGTTCCACACCGTAGTAGACGGGCGGTTCGTGGCGCTCGTTGATGATGCCGATTGGCATCAGCATCATGCCGGCGCGAACGTTGAAGCGGCGCGACAACAGAAAGTCGACGTATGCCTGTTCGAGCTCCAGCTCACCCGCTTCCTCCAACCCCTCGACCAACGCATGTTCGAGTTCGAGCTCGCTCACGAATCGAATACGGTCGCTGAAACTGTGGGTAATGAGCAGAACGAAGCGATGGAAATCGAGGCGCCCGTCCTGGAATTCCTGCTTGTTGAAATGGAAATCCATGTAGCCCGAGATAGCCGTCGTGCGTTCGGGTGTGCTGGGAGTCTGTGTGGTCTGAGCGCCAGCCTGGTTGAATGCCTCTTCGATCAGGAACGAGTTGTCCGTGATCGCGAACGGCTCGGCGCTTTGCGCCCACGCCGAGCCATTCCAGGCGAGGACGATCAACAACACACGAACGAGCTGCACCAGCAACTTCGAGGCGGCGCGAGTGCCAATCGTGAGCTGACGATCGTCTTTGCCCCGTATCCGCACGGCGTCAGCAGCCGCGTCGCGCGCCTCGACCTCGACCGCCTGCCCCGGTTTCAGGTTGTGCGTCTCGATGAACCGCAGAAATGCCGCATCCTGGTCGCTGATGCGTGCCACCGTGACGGGTGTGTTCAGCGGGCAGGTCAGGAGCGTCTGCAGCTCCTGCACTCTTACAGTGTCGTCGCGGAGCGTCCCCTCCGGACTCGGAATCGGATCTCCGTGGGGATCCGCTGTTGGATGCCCGAGCATCTCGTCCATGCGCTCGATCAGTCGATCAGACACCACATGCTCGAGCTTCTCAGCCTCGTCATGGACCTCGGCCCAACTCATGCCCATGATCTCCACGAGAAACAGCTCGACGAGCCGATGACGGCGGAGGACGAGCGCCGCGAGCCTTTCGCCGGCGGCGGCGAGGCGCACGCCGCTGTACGGCTCGTATAGGACGAGGCCAGATTCAGCCAGCGTCTTCACCATCGTGGTGGCCGTTCCGGGCGCGACGCCCAAGGCGGTGGCAATCTGTCCCATCGGGACGAGCTGATCGGGCGGCAGCGCAACCTGGTGCTGATAAATGGCTTTCAGGTAGTTCTCAACCGTGCTGGAAGGCAGCATTTGCGTGGGATTGCATCGAGTCTATCAGATTTCTGCCAATAAAGGTTTGACATTTCCATCAGCCTTATCTATTCTTTTGGTAAGTCAAAATTCTTATGGTGGGCGAATTTTCGCGACGGTCGTGGCTTCGTCTGGCCGGTCTCGGGTCCTTGATTGGCGGAACGGCGCTTGGCAGGAGCCTCGGTGTGAGAGCGCAGGGCGCCGGTGCCTCCAGGGAATACCAGGCGCACGCCGGTCACTCGATGGGAACGGTGGGCCGTGTCTCTGGCGACCGGTTCAACCCGATGTCGTATCTTCGAAACTGGAATTTCACCCATCTGCCGCCTGCGGAACGGCAGAAAGTGTACCGGGAAACCGTGCGGCCCGACGGCAGTCTGCTGCGCGAGTACGAGATTTTCGCCGTCGATCGCGAGATCGAGATTGCTCCTGGGCTCTTCTATCCCGCGTGGACGTACAACGGCGAAGTGCCGGGACCGACGATCCGCGCGACCGAAGGGGACCGGCTCCGTATCAACTTCCTGAATCAAGGCTCGCACCCCCACACGATTCATTTCCACGGATGGCATCCGCCTGAGATGGACGGGGCGCTCGAAACGCACCAGGTGCTGCCCGGCGAGCGCTTCACGTATGAGTTTGACGCTGAACCGTTCGGGTTGCACCTCTATCACTGCCACACGGTGCCGCTGAAGCGGCACATTCATAAAGGTCTGTACGGGGTCTTCATCGTCGATCCAAAGAATGGCCGGCCTCCAGCCGATGAGCTGGTGATGATGATGAACGCCTTCGACACCAACTTCGACAGCGAGAACGAGGTCTACGCCGTCAACACGATCGCCAATTATTTCGTCCATGAGCCAATCCGGGTGACCATCGGTCGCTTAGTGCGAATCTATCTGGTCAACGTGACGGAGTTCGACGTCGTGAACAGTCTGCATCTCCACGGAATGTTCTTCGATGTCTTTCGCACCGGCACCTCTACCGTGCGGCACGATCACACGGACACCGTCATGCTCTGCCAGGGAGAGCGCGCGATTCTCGAAACCACATTTCGGTACCCAGGCCAGTTCATGTTCCATGCGCACCAGAGTGAATTTGCTGAGCTCGGGTGGATGGGCATGTTCCGCGCGGATGAGGCCCGTCGTGAGACCTGAGGGTGGCGCTCGAACGATGGCGATGACCGCGGACAATGCGCATAGTCCGCGACTGTGGCTGCTCGGCCTGCTTCCACTTGTCCTCCTTGGCGGCCTCATCGTCTTGATGCTACGGACCGGGGCCGCCGATGTGCTCAAGCCTGACGGCGTTCCGCCTACCGAGTTACTGACTTTTCAGCGGGTTGAGCTCAGGCCGCAAACGATCGTGGCGACGATCCTGAACGATGGTGCCGATCCTGTCACCATCGCGCAGGTTCAGGTCGACGATGCCTATTGGCAGTTCACGGCCGAACCCTCCATGACTTTGGCGCATCTGCGTCACACGACACTCACGATTCCTTATCCGTGGGTGGAGGGAGAAACACATCACGTGCGGGTGGTGACCTCCTCCGGAGTGACCTTCGACCACGAAATCGCTGTGGCGGTGCCGACACCGCAGCCCGGGTGGCGGTATGTCGCAACGTTCGCCCTCGTTGGTCTGTACGTTGGTGTGATTCCCGTTGCTATCGGTCTTCTCTGGTATCCGCTGGTCACGCGGCTTGGACAGCGCGGATTTGACTTTCTTCTCGCGCTCACCGTCGGGCTGCTGCTCTTTCTGCTCGTGGACGCGACGGCAGAAGGACTGGAAACAGCGGGAGAATTGCCACAATCCTATCAAGGCGCGGCGCTCTTCACGTTCATGACAGGCGTGGCGTACCTCGCGCTGGAGGCGGTGGGGCAAATCCTCCGGCAGCGGAAGTCCCGCAGCAGCGTCGCGACTGGATGGACTCTGGCGCTGCTGATTGCAATCGGGATCGGCCTTCACAACTTCGGTGAGGGTCTCGCCATTGGTGCTGCGTTCTCGTTGGGCGAGGTCGCGCTTGGAAGCCTCCTGATAATCGGCTTCACGCTGCACAACACGACGGAGGGGCTCGCGATTGTCGCTCCGCTGGCCCGTCAAGCCGACGCGGCATCCCGGTTGCCCCTTCGAGCGCTGGCGCAGCTCGGACTCATCGGCGGGCTGCCCACCATCGCAGGCGCCTGGCTTGGCGGCTTTCTCTACTCGCAGGTATGGGCGCTGGTGTTTCTCGGCCTCGGTGTCGGAGCCATTGCTCAAGTGGTGGCGCAAATCCTCGGTCAGATGGCCGGTGACCAGCCGCTCGGGCGGTATCTCGCCACCCGGCCGGTGCTCGCCGGTCTTGTGGCGGGATTTTGTGTGATGTATGCGACGGGCATGTTGATTGGATAGAGGAGTCTTGATGACATTTCGACAGCGTATCGCGGCGACAACTGGATTGATTCTGGTGCTCATCGGAGCGGGAGCCCTGCTTCCGCTGATCGCGAAGCAGAACGAACCGCGTGAAGTCCTGATCGCCGTGCGCCAGATGGCATTTTATCTGGGCGAGGATCGGAGCTCGCCCAATCCAGTCATTCGGGTTGCACCGGGAGAGCGGATCCGCCTCACGTTGATCAGTGAGGATCCGGGCTTCGACCACAACTTCGCGGTGGATTCGTGGCAGTTGACCACTTCGATGCTCCACGGTGAAGGCACGACATCTATCGTGTTTCAAGCGCCCAAGAAGCCAGGCACCGCTGCTTATGTCTGCTCACTGCACGAGGCGATGATGAAGGGCACGATCGTCGTTGCGAGCTCTGTGAAGACGCCTGAGTCCTCCAGATACTGAGAACCAGGTTCATAGCCGTCCGTGCAGGCCGGAGCGTCAGGCCCGCCAAAACAAAGCTCTGCCCTACATCTCGTGTCGCGCTGATTGACAGCAAGATGTAGGGCGGATCTGAAGCCCTCCCTCCCGGTGAAACTCAAGCAAGCGTTCTCCACGCCGTCCGACAAGAGCCGATACGTTCGGCGGCTGTTTTCCCGCATCGCGGATCGATACGATCTCATTACGGTTGTCCTTTCATACGGTCTCGACCGCGGCTGGAAGCGGCGACTGATGGACATGGCTGACCTGCGGGAAGGCACCCGGGTTCTCGACCTGGCGACGGGCACCGGCGATCTGGCGTTTCTCGCGTCTGCGGGCACCAGATCGGTGGTCGCCCTTGATGTGACCTGGCGCATGCTCGAGCTCGCCGCGGCCAAACGGAGAGCCCATGTGCCGCTCTTCGTGAGTGGAGACATGGGAGAGCTGCCTTTTCGCGACGCGTCATTCGATGTGATCACAACCGGCTACGGGATTCGAAATGTCCCGGATCTGGGGCGCGCTCTCGATGAGATCGCACGGGTCGTCCGACCCGGTGGCCAATTCTTGTCGCTTGATTTCGATCGGCCGGAAAACTCCTTCGTCCGCGGTCTGTATCTCGGTTATCTGACGATCGTGGGTTCGACGCTTGGGCTGTTGCTCCATGGAGATCCCGACACCTACCGGTATATTCCTGCGTCGTTGCGTGCATACCCAGGGAGCCGGCACGTGGCCAGGATGCTTCAGGAACGTGGGTTCGACCGGACCGATGTGATCCCGGTGCTTGGTGGATTCATGGCGATTCATCGCGCGTATAAGATTGAAGCATGACCGTCGACAGCTCAGGGTGGTCGGGCGAGGGAGGGTTCACGCAACTCCTGGTCGAAAAACTCCAGGCCATTGCAGATGTGGAAGCCATTCGAGTCGAGGATGCGCCATCGAGCCGCTCGGAGGCCGATTACAATTTCATCAGCAACGAAATCTTCGTTCGTTTCACGATGCGTGAGCGGCACGAAACCGGCCGGCGCTTTGGTTTTCTCCCGGTGACCCGCGCCGTGGCGGAAAAGGCCATGACGATGGCAGGTTTGGCGGCCCGGCTGGCTGCACAGGAGGATATCGGGCCGGCTGATTATGCCGATGATGGGATGGTTCAATACCTCCGAACGGAGCGGGTCGTTCCTCCTTACCAGACACGAGGATACAAGCTCGTGGAATTAGTGCGCATTTATGAAACCGGCGTGGTGCCGAGTCGTTAGAAGCCGCCGACGACATCTATTGATAAGCCTCGCTCCGGCCGACAATTTCTCTGGATGTTTCGGACGTCGACCTGGCGGCATGGCGCCGCACCCTGTTGCATGAGACCTTCCCGTGGCCCTCGTTGAATCGCTGCTGTCCGCGATCGTTCGGTCCGATGGTGACGCGCTCGTCCTGCACGTCGGGGAGCGCCCGTACGTCGTGGCCGCATCGGGGCAGGTTGAACTCTCCTCGCGTGCGCTGACCCTGGATGCCATGGCAGGAATGCTTGGGCAGTTGCTCTCGCCCGAGGCGGAGAAAGCGCTCGAGGAGCTCGGCGCGGTGGAGGACGAGCTGCCGCCCTTAGCGGCAACCCCTAGCGAGCGTTATGCTGTGGTGGCTGCCCGTGGCGGTGGCGACATCTGGATTGAGATTCGGCGGCATCGCGAGGTCACACCGCTTCCTGATCCTGTTGCGATAGAAGAGCCCACGCTGGCTGCTCCTGCCGCGATACCAGAGCCGGCGCCTCTGGCGCCTGCTGCGATAGAAGAGCCCCTGCATGCGGCGCCTGCTGCGATGGAAGAGTCCCTGCATGCCGCACCCGATGCGATACCAGAGCCTGCGATTCCTGCTCCTGGCGCGATAGCGGAACACACGGCGACGCACGTCTTCGCGGAATCTGCAGCAAGGCCGATTCAGCCCGAGCCGCCGCCAGTAGTGTCGCAGCCGCCTCCGGGTCCAGTCGTGGAACAGCCGCGCACTCAGGATCCGGCTCCCCTCGCGACGATGGCGCCGGAGCCGCCGCGCAGCCCTGATCCGGCTCCTTTCACGACGATGGTGAAAGACAGGACGGAAGAGCCACCCGAACAACGTCAGATACCCTGGCGGCGCAGGACCGATCGTTTCGCGCAGCCGGATGCTGATATTCCTCCGGTCACGATGGTGCCAGTGCCCCCTTCGCGTGCGCAGGCGCCGCGCAACGTGCAGTCCGATTCGCAGTCGGCTGTGGTGTTGCCGCTTTCTCGCAGTCAGGTACGGGGCGATCAGGCGCAGCGAACCTCCGGCTCCCCGAAAGTGGCAGGCCTTGACCGCTTGCTGCGTGTCGCCGCTGCTCGGGGCGCAGAGACGCTGTACCTTGTCTCGGGATCGCGCCCATCCATTCGTGTCGACGGCGAAATCAGCGTGCTTGACGCCGAGCCGCCGCTGGATGCGCCGGCGGTCGAGTCGCTCATTCTCGACATCATGCCGGAGCGCAATCGCGAAGCGTTACGCAGCGGGGTAGGCACCGAATGGATCTGCGACGTTCCGGATGTGGGACGCATCCGGTGTATGAGCTTCCGGGACCATCGGGGTGCCGGCGGCATCTTCCGAATGATTCCCGCCCGCGCAATCTCGGCCGAGCAGCTCGGCCTGTCGAGCGAGATTCAGGGCCTGTGTGCTGAGCCCGAAGGGCTGGTCCTGGTGACCGGTCCGCGCTCGAGCGGCAAAAGCACGTTGATTGCCGCCTTCGTCGATTTGATTAATCGTACCCGCAGCGATCACGTCATCACGTTGGAAAGCCAAATCAAGTTTGTCCATGAGGGTCGCAGCTCGCTCGTCAGCCAGCGTGAAGTGCGGGGCCACAACGAGGAGCTGGTCGCGGTTGCGCGCGCGGCGCTGCGCGAGAACCCGGACGTCCTCGTCATCGAAGACCTGCGGACTCCCGAGCTCGTAAACGTGGCGCTCGAGGCCGCTGAGTCCGGCCATCTCGTGATTGGATCGCTGTCGGCGCACACGGCTACCGCCGCGATCGATCGGCTCATCGACCAGACGGCCCCCGAGCGGCGGCCGAAGATCCAGCTGGCGTTGGCCGAAGCCCTCCGTGGAATCGTGGCGCAGGTTCTGCTGCGCAAGACCGCCGGCGGACGTGTCGCGGCGCGGGAAGTGCTGTTGAACACGAGCTCGGTGGCAAATCTCATTGCCGAGGGCAAGACCTCACAGCTGCCGCTTGCGCTCGATGGCGGCCGCAAGTACGGCATGGTGCCGCTCAACGACGCGCTCGTCGCGTTCGTTCAAAGCGGCGCCGTCGATCCCCGTGAAGCCTACCGTCAGGCGTCCGACCATCAGGGTTTCCTTAATCAGCTGAGACGCGAAGGCGTCGACACGTCGTTCGTCGAACGGCTGGCGTAACGTAGCCGCCAGCCATTCGTCATCAGCCACGTCCCACTGCAACGTTACTGCGGAAGAAAAGCGATCAGATTCGAATGGACGGCCTCTGGCTGCTCCCACTGCGGTAGATGAGCAGCGGATTCCACGGCGACCAGCCGGGCGCGTGGCATGAGCTTGAGGAGCTGAACGCTTTCGCCGAACGAAACCGTACGATCCTCTTTCCCCCAGATCACCAGCACCGGTCGTGAGTGCTGTCCCACATGCTTCAGCTCGGCGGTCTGATCCACGGTGGCGTTGTTCACCGTCTCTGAGAGGCGAGCGCGGCGGAACCCCTTGTACTGAAGCTGGACCCGGTAACGCGACGGCCAGTCTGGGAAGCGCTCGGGGTGTAGAAAATCTCCAAGCTGGTTGACAGCCCAGAAGGGCTCCTGAAGAACAGCCGCGGCATAGTTCCAAAGTCCTGGGTGGCGTTCCGGAAACCCGAGCGTGTAAGGCGTTCTGAAACTGGGGTCGAAGTAGATCAGCGAGCGGACTCGATCAGGATAGCGAGCCGCAAAGCTCGTGATGACCGAGCCGCCAAACGAAATCCCGGCAAGATCGATCGAATCGTCGATGTGGAGAGCATTGAGGAGCTGCATGAGCTGGCGGACGTAAAGATCCTGCGTGAACGGAATGTCCGGCCGATCCGAGTAGCCGCGACCGTAGTAGTCGTATCGCAGGACTCGAAACCCCGCGTCGACGAGGGCTGTAAAGGAAGGATCCCAGATGTAGTAAGGGACGCTGAAGCCGGCAGCGAGAACGACAACGCTGCCACGTGCCGGTCCGCCCAGCTCGTAATGCGTAAAGCCATCAGCCAGAGCAATGAAGCTGCCCGGCGCCGATGCGCGGACGGATTGGTCGAGCTCGAGGCGCTCCAGATCCGCGTAATGGTACAGTCCCCACGCAGCTGCGACGAGGAGCAAGACTCCTGCAACGATCCCGAGGAACGCGCGGCTCAGCCGCATGACGAGGGACTACACGACCGATTGCTCATGGCTGAAGGCTGATGGCTCCCCCTACCGCTCTATCAGCGGCTGAATTCCCTGCAGCAAAAACTCGAGCACGTCTTCCTCGGTGAGCTGCGCGATCTCGCGATCGGATCGCATCGCCGCTTCCTGGCTGAGAACGCGTGAGCCGCGCGTGTAGCTCACGCGGCCCAGTACCGCCGGAACATCACTGCTGACGTCGAGCAGGAGCTCGATGAAATCCTCGCCCGATCGATCGGAAGCGAGGCGCACGCCGCCTCCCGGGGTGAAGACCTGGAAGGAGAGCCTTTCGGCGCGAAGGACGGTCGCGAACTGCTTGAAAATCGGTGTGGCGACGCGCTCGAGAAAGGTGTCGTACGCCTGGGCGGCCGCATCCGTGCGTTGTCGGCGCTCGACAGCAGCGCGACGACGCTGATCGATCGTCTGCATCAACCGCTGGCGGATTACAGAGATCTCCATCTCGAGGTCTCTCGTGTGAGTGGTCGAGAACTCATATCACTCCCGCCTGTCGCAGTTCCGCGACCCGCGCCGTGCTGAGCCCAAGGTCCCTGGTGAGCACACAGTCGGTATGTTCACCGAGTGTTGGCGGAGGCGTGCGTATGTCACCCGGGGTCTCCGAGAGCTTGACAGGCACGCCGAGGAGCCGGATCTCGCCCGCCACCGGATGAATGACCGATTCCACCATCCGTCTGGCCAGGAGCTGTTCGTCGGTCAGCACTTCATGAAGATCGCGCACGGCGCCGGCCGGAACACCGGCGGCGTCGAGTGCCCCCATCCAATCGCCGCGCGTACGCTGCTGAAAGGTCTCGACGAGAATTGGCTGCAGCGCGTCGTAATTGAGCACGCGGTCGCGATTTGACGAGAAGCGCGGGTCATTCGCCAATTCGTCCAGGCCGGCGACCCTGCAGAAGCGGCGCCACATCTCTTCGTTGCCCACCGCCAGGATGACCTGGCCGTCCGCTGCCTGAAACGTCTCATAAGGAACAACTGTCGGGTGCCGGTTCCCCATGCGCTTCGGCGTGCAGCCGGTCGCGAAGTAAATCGCCGCCTGGTACGTCAGGAGCGCGGTCACCGAATCGAGCATCCCGATGTCAACATGCTGACCACGACCGGTCCTTTCGCGTGCCAACAGCGCCAGGAGGATTCCCTGCGCTGCGAACATCCCGCTCACGAGATCGACAATGGCGACGCCAAGTTTGTAGCCGGGCCCCTCAGCGTCGCCCGTCACGCTCATGAGGCCGCCTTCCCCCTGCAGGACCGCGTCGTACCCGGGCCTGTCGCGCAGGGGACCCGTGTGGCCGAAACCCGAAATCGAGCCGTAGATCAGGCGGGGATATCGGCTGCTCAGCGACGCGTAATCGAACCCGATCTCGTCAAGAGTGCCGGGGCGGAAGTTCTCGACGACAATGTCGGCCCGCGCCACGAGTAGTTCGAGGAGTTGGCGTCCGGCAGGGTGTTTGAAATCGAGCGTCACGCTCTCTTTGTTTCGATTGATGCTCAGGAAGTAGCCGCTTTCGCCGTGAAGAAACGGTGGTCCCCACGCTCGCGTGTCGTCTCCCTTCCCAGGGCGTTCGATTTTGATGACCCTGGCTCCCATGTCGGCGAGCTGCATGGTGCAATACGGGCCCGACAACACGCGGGTCAGGTCGACAACGGTGATGCCATCGAGTGGTTGTCGCGCGGCGGCTTCGGATGTCCGTGCGGATTCGCGTGAGTTCATGGGATGATCATTGTATATGGAGCGGCCGGCTCTCGCCCCATTCCGCTCGCCGCAATCAGCGGCGGCATCGCTCGAGACGTTGATCGGCGCTATACTAAACGCCTTTTTCCCAACTCAGTTCCATAAGTGACGATCGAGGATTCGGTTCCGCTCGTGGCGCGGATTCCCCAGGGGGAATTCATCATGGGCGCCGATGACAGCGACGAAGACGAGCGTCCGTCGCATCGGGTGTACCTCGACGAGTTCTATCTCGGCATTCATCCCGTCACGAACGAAGAGTACGCGCGCTTTGTCCAGGAGACGCGCCACCCATCACCTGACGTGCGCACGCTGCCGATGATCGTTGCGCACGAGCAGCAACACGTCTTTCGTGAGCTGGCGGCGCCGTTCGTCTGGAGCAATGGTTTGCCGCCGCCAGACCGTGAGCGACATCCGGTTGTGCTCGTCACGGTCGAGGATGCGATGGCGTACTGCGCGTGGTTGCAGACGATCACCGGCAAACCGTTCCGACTGCCGACCGAAGCGGAATGGGAGAAAGCGGCTCGCGGCGGGCTCGAACGCCAACGTTTCCCATGGGGCGATGATATCGACCCTTCGCGCGCCAAGTATCTGACCGATCCTGAGTCGAAGTCCCGGGGCAGCACTCACGAAGTGGGGCGCTATCCTGCTAACGGCTATCAGTTGTTCGACATGGCCGGAAATGTATGGCAGTGGATATCCGACTGGTATGCCACGGATTACTACGCGCGCGCGCAATACTTGAACCCACCCGGTCCCGAGGCTGGCCAGCTTCGCATCGTGCGTGGTGGTTCGTGGGTGAATGACGACACCAATTTCCTCCGGTGTGCCTATCGACACCGGATCCCCGCCGATAGTTATTCCTATAGCGTCGGCTTTCGCGTCGCATATTCGATCCGATGAAGACGGCGAGCGGCGCGGGGCGTACGGGTGCGTGCAGCGAGCGACGTGGGGCATCGGGGTCCCCACGAGCGAGATGCTTGGCGGGGAAGGGTCCCCGGCCATCCAAACAAAGAGCCGCTTCGTGGCGGGGTCCCCAGCGCGGCAGCCGCGCTGGGGTGCCTTGGGGGTAGGGGCCCCACGAATCAAATGATGCGGCGAGCGGCGCGGGGCGTAGGGGTCCCCGCAAGCGGGGCGCTTCGTGGGGGTAGGGGCCCCACGAATCAAATGATGCGGCGAGCGCGTCATAGTTAGAATAAGGATCACATCAGCCGCCTGGCCTGAGAGGACCCGCCAGTGAATCGACAAACAATCGTTGGATCAGCGTTTGTCGGGCTTGCCGTTCTGTCGGCAGTCCCGGCCGCTGCTCAGGACCCTGCGGCCACCGCGAACCAGCCGCTCATCGTGGTCAGCGGCGAAGGAATCGTGCGGGCGGCTCCCGACCGCGCGTTCGTCGTCATCGCTGCCGAGTCGAGAGCGAAAAATCCGGGTGACGCCCAGAAGCAGAATGCCGCGGCCATGACCGCCGTACAGGACCGCCTCAGGCAGGCCGGAATTCCGCGCGACGCCGTACGAACCCTGGGCTACGATCTGCAGCCGGAATTCGATTACGTCAACGGCCGGCAATCATTGCGAGGCTACATCGCACGCAATTCGATCGAAGTGACGGTGGACAATCTCGATCGGGTCGGCGCGATCGTCGACATGTCCGTCGGTGCTGGCGCGACGTCGGTTCAGAGCCTCCGCTTCGATCTGAAGTCGCGGGATGTTTCCGAGCGCGAAGCCCTGCGCCTCGCGGTGGCTGATGCTCGCGCGCGTGCCGAAGCCGCGGCGGCAGGCGCCGGGCAGCGAGTCGACCGCATCTGGCGCATCGAAGAATCCCGAGGGTTCGTCCCGCGGCCGCCACAACCGCTGGTCATGCGCGAGGCGGCGTCCGCGGTATCCACGCCAATCGTGGCAGGCGAAATCGAGGTGCGTGCTCAGGTGACATTGTCGGCGGTGATGCGATGAACAAACCTCCGCTGAATTCGTTGCGACGTCGAGGACCGGACCAGCCGCGCAGCATGACCGAGGCCGACTACGCGCGTGCGCGTCGCCTCCTGAAGCGGCGCGACCCTGTCCTCGGCGCGATCATCACGCAGCACGGCGCGTGCGGGCTCGCCGCCGGCCAGCGGGATCACGGCCTTCACGCAGTCATCGAATCGATCGTGTGGCAACAGCTCTCGGGGAAGGCGGCCGCCACGATCTTTGCCCGGTTTCTGGCGCTGTTCCCCAGCGGACGGTTTCCAACCGCAGATGAAATCCTCTTCCTGCCCCCGGAAGTGTTGCGGCAAGTCGGGCTCAGCTCGCAGAAGGTGGTCTATGTGCGGGATGTCTGTCAGCGAGTCGTGGGCGGCACCTTGCATCTCGATCACCTTGACGGGATGATGGACAACGAAGTGATCGAGACATTGACCCAGGTGAAGGGCATCGGCCGCTGGTCGGCTGAAATGTTTCTGATGTTCCGCCTGCACCGGCCAGACGTGCTGCCGGTCGGCGATCTTGGTATCGTCAAAGCGATCCAGCGCGCGTACGGATTACGAAAGCCGCCGACGACCCGGAAGATGTTGACCTTGGGGGAGCGCTGGCAGCCGTACCGCTCAGTCGCGTCGTGGTATCTATGGGCGAGTCTCGAGAAGAAGGCGGAGATGGGAAGAGCTGGGAAAGATGGGAAAGATAGGAAAGATCGGAAGAGATAAGGTGGGGTGGGCCACGCGAGCGTCATCCCGAGCCGAGAGTCTACGCTCGAGGCGAGGGTCTTAAAGCGCATGGGGGTGGGGCCCCATGCGCACTAATAGATGGAGCACTGTATGAAGCTGAAGTCGTTTGCGTTCGTTCTCGTCGCGACCGTTCTGGCGACGTCACTGGTGGGCGATGCTCAACAGCGTGCCGTCGGTACGCAGAACGACATCCCACAGCTGCGCTTCGAAAAGTTCACGCTGCCTAACGGTCTCGACGTGATTCTCTCAGAAGATCACCGGCTTCCGCTGACGGCCGTCAATCTCTGGTATCACGTCGGACCGGCCAATGAGGGGCCGGGCCGGACCGGGTTCGCGCACCTCTTCGAGCACATGATGTTTCAGGGTTCCAAGCATGTGGCCAGCGACACTCACTTCAAGGTGCTCGAAGGGGCCGGCGCCAGCTCCATCAATGGCACGACGGACTTCGACCGTACCAACTACTTCGAAACGGTGCCGGCCAGCGAGCTCGAGCTCGCGCTATGGCTCGAGTCCGATCGCATGGGATACATGCTCGACCAGCTCGATCAGGCGAGCCTCTCGAATCAGCAGGACGTCGTCCGGAACGAGCGCCGGCAGAGTGTCGAAAACCAACCGTACGGCATCGTCGACGAGGAGCTCTACCACCAGTTGTTTCCCAAGACGCATCCCTACTACGCGGACGTCATCGGATCCCACGCCGACATCCAGGCCGCCAAACTCGAAGACGTGCAGAATTTCTTCAAACTGTACTACGCGCCAAACAACGCGAGCCTGGCGATTGTGGGAGACATTGATCGAGTGGCGACACGAAAGCTCGTCGAGAAATACTTCGGATCGCTGAAACGCGGCAATGCCGTACCGAAGATTTCCGTGGAGACCCCGGCCATTACAGCGGAGCGTCGCGCCATCGTCAAGGATCGAGTCGAATTGCCGCGTGTGTATATGGGGTGGATTACCTCACCGATTTTCAAGGACGGTGATGCTGACGCCAGCATCACCGCGAACATTCTGGGGGGCGGCAAAGCGAGCCGGCTGTACAAAGCACTCGTTTATGACAAGCAGATCGCGCAAGACGTCTCGGCGCGACAAGAGAGTCTGATGCTCGGGTCCCTCTTTCAGATTGAGGCCACGGTTCGACCCGGGCATTCGGCCGAGGAAGTCGAGAAAGCGCTCGATGAGGAATTGACCCGTTTCCGCGAATCGGGACCAGGCGGAACAGAGGTCGAGAGTGCCCGAAACGTGATCGAGACACGCATCATCCAGCGGCTCGAGACGCTCGGCGGGTTCGGTGGCGTGGCCGACCGCCTGAACATGTATAACCATCATCTGGGGACGCCGGACTATCTCGCCCAGGACCTCGGGCGATATCGGAAAGTCACGCCGGCCAGTGTGAAAACCTTCGCGCAGCAGCAGCTCCGCACCAGCGCGCGTGCGGTGGTGCACGGGGTTCCCGGTCAGCCGGATCTCGGGGCCCAAGTGCCGACGCCTCGACCGGCGCCTGCGGCTCCGGGCACGGGCGCGGAATCGGTGAATCCTGACGAACCGTGGCGTGACCAACAGCCCAAAGCGGCGCCGAGCAAAGCCTTGCAGGTGCCGGTGCCCACTTCGTTCCGTCTGCCGAACGGCTTGACCGTTATCGTCAGCGAACGCCCGGGATTGCCGATCGTGGCCGCGAATCTCGTTCTGAGAACCGGCAGCGATGCGAATCCTTCCGACAAGCCTGGATTGGCGAATTTCACGTCCGCCATGCTCGACGAGGGGACGACAACACGCAGCGCTTTGCAGATCGCAGATGAGGTCTTCCAGCTCGGGGGAACGTTGGCGACGGGGTCGACCATGGATTCGATCCAAGTCACGGCCGGTTCTCTCAAACGAACCTTCCCTTCGATGCTCAATCTCGTTGCCGACGTCGTGCGCCGGCCGAGTTTTCCGGCTGAAGAAATCGAGCGGCAGCGCGCCAGCCGGCTCGCCGGGCTCGTGCAGCAGCGCGAAAACCCGAACGCTGCTGCGAATACGGCGATGCTCGCCGCGTTATACGGTCACGGACACGCCTACGGGTTCACCGAGCTCGGCACCGAAGCGTCGAATCGCGCTATGAACGCGGCGGACTTCCAGAAATTCTGGACGGAGAATTTTCTTCCCAACAACGCCGCGCTGGTCGTGTCCGGCCAGATCACCTCGGCCGAGCTGAAGCCGCTCGTCGAGAAGGCGTTCGGGGACTGGCAGCCCGGCACCACCACGCGCCGATCGTTGGGAACCCTCACGACGACGACGGCTCGTCTGGTCTACGTGGATAAGCCAGGAGCCCCGCAGACGCAACTTCGGGTGGCCTCAATCGGTGCGCCGAGGTCGGCGCCGGATTACGAGCAACTGCTGGTCATGAATGAGTCGCTCGGTGGGCTCTTCTCGAGTCGTATCAACTTGAACCTGCGTGAGGAGCACGGTTATACCTACGGTGCCCGCTCGCAGTTCCTATTCCGTCGCTCTGCCGGGCCGTTCCTCATCGCGTCAGGAGTGCGCACCGATGTGACTGCGCCGGCCGTGAGCGAAATCTTCAAAGAAGTACGGAGCATGCGCGAGACCCCGCTGGCGCCGGACGAGTTGCGCCTTGCCAAAGACTCTCTGATACGCTCGCTGCCGAGCGAGTTCGAGACCAGCGCACGAGTCACCGCCAGCACGGCGAATCTGTTCATCTACGACCTGGGCCTCGACTATTACACGAAATATCCTGCCCGCGTGTCCGCGGTGACGGCTGAACAGGTCAAGGCCGCAGCCGAAAAGTACGTCGTGCCCGACAAACTCATCGTGGTGGCGGTGGGCGACCAGTCGAAGATCGGGCCCGAACTGGGGAAATTGCAGCTTGGTGCCGCGGAGGTCAGGACAGCAGATGGCAACCTGGCGGCGCCAGGAAATGTGCGGTAAGTAGGCACGATTTGAAGGGTTTGGCCGCGGCTGCTATAATTCGGACTAGATTGGTCGTATTTCCAGCATGGGAGTACAGCTCACCGGGCGGCAGCGGGAGGCGGGTTCGCTCCTGGACTTTATTGGCAATACGCCGCTGTTGCGCCTTCGCAAGTTCGAACAGCGGTTCGCGTCGGTCGAGCTCTATGCGAAGGCCGAATGGCAGAACCCGGGTGGGTCCGTCAAAGATCGGCCCGCGAACCGGATGGTGCTCGAGGGACTGAAGTCTGGCGCCCTGAAGCCTGGGAAGATCATCCTCGATGCGACGTCGGGGAACACCGGCATCGCGTACGCGATGATCGGCGCCGTACGCGGCTACCGGGTGCGGTTGTGCCTGCCATCGAACGTGACCCATGAACGTAAGCGTATCCTGGCTGCCTATGGTGCGGATCTGGTGTTTACCGACCCGCTGGAAGGCTCCGACGGCGCCATCAGAGAAGCACGGCGTCTGTATGCAACCGATCCGGATCTGTATTTCTATCCGGATCAGTACAACAACGATGGCAACTGGCGCGCGCATTACGACACGACAGGACGCGAGATTCTGGAACAGACGCAAGGACGTATCACGCATTTCGTCGCAGGTCTCGGCACGAGTGGAACGTTCATGGGGATCGGGCGAAGGCTCCGTGATGAGAAACCGGGCGTCAACTTGATCTCCATGCAGCCGGATTCGCCAATGCATGGCCTGGAAGGTCTCAAGCACATGGCGTCGGCGATCGTGCCGGGTATTTACGATCCGACTCTTGCGGACGAAAACCTCGGGGTCACCACGGAAGATGCGTACGCATGCGTGCGCCGCCTGGCGAAGGAAGAAGGCGTACTCGCCGGCATTTCCAGTGGCGCGGCGCTCGCTGCGTGTCTGCGCGTGGCCGAACGCGTCGGATCTGGCGTCATCGTGACAATTTTCCCCGACGCCGCCGACAAGTACTTGTCCGAGCGCTTCTGGGAAATACCGGACTAGCGCGCTGACGATGAACGAACCGGAGCTGGTGCTCGGGCCAGGCGTCGAAGCCGCCATTGGTCGGCACGGATGTGAAACGTATCCCAACGAGTGCTGCGGCGCGCTGATTGGCCACGGCGCGGATGTGCGACACGCGGTGGGATTGCCAAACACGACCGAGGAGGGGCCGCGGCGCCGCTTTCTGGTGAGGCCGGCAGACTACAGACAGGCAGAGAACGAGGCGAAGCACCTTGGCGGCGATTTGCTCGGGTTCTATCATTCACATCCCGACGCGCCGGCCCGCCCCTCTCAATACGATCTGGACCATGCCTGGCCGACCTTCTGGTACGTCATCGTCGCGATCGAGCAGGGCCAGGCTGCAGCGATGACGGTTTGGCAGCTCAAGGAAGACCGGTCACGATTCGAGGAAAAAGCGCTGAAGGCTGACGGCTAATGGCTGAAGGCCGGTAACGGCAGCGAAGCAATCTTATGGCAAACAGAATTCTGATACCGACCCCTTTGCGGCCTTTTACGAACAAGCAGGAGAGTGTGGAGGCTGAAGGGGCGACGGTGGGCGAGCTGCTTGCGGACCTGACCAAGAAGTACGAAGGTCTGCGACAGCATCTGTACACCGATGAGGGACGGCTTCGCAGCTTCGTCAACGTTTACATCAACGACGAAGACATCCGCTATCTCGAGAAGGAACGCACCCAGGTTCGCGCGGGCGACACGATCAGCATCATTCCGTCAGTCGCTGGCGGCGACACGATCAGCGTCATTCCGCCAGTCGCTGGCGGGAAAGTCGATGTGGCGCCTGAGCCGACGCTCTCCAACGATGAAGTGAAGCGGTACAGCCGCCATCTCATCATGCCGGAGGTCGGCATGGATGGGCAGCGCAAGCTGAAGGCCGGAAAGGTGCTCTGCATCGGCGCAGGCGGCCTGGGCTCGCCGGCCGCTCTCTATCTGGCCGCCGCGGGCGTCGGCACGATCGGCATCGTAGATTTCGACGAGGTCGACTACAGCAATTTGCAGCGGCAGATTCTGCACGGCACGCCGGATGTTGGAAGACCGAAGCTGCAGTCGGCTAAAGACCGCCTGACCGCGCTGAACCCGCACGTGAACATCGTGCCGTACGAAACGGCGTTGACCTCCAAGAATGCGCTGGAACTCTTCCAGGGGTACGACGTCATCATCGACGGCACCGACAACTTTCCGACGCGGTATCTCGTCAACGACGCGTGCGTGCTATT
>Ga0184623_10000115_pt1 | contig 31575 bp, 41 predicted proteins | sample PLM1_100_b1_FD_133138 | JGI IMG/M metagenome (GOLD analysis project Ga0184623, IMG submission 133138) | Groundwater sediment microbial communities from an aquifer in East River, Colorado, USA - PLM1_100_b1 | ecosystem: Environmental > Terrestrial > Soil > Riparian zone | place: USA: East River... | reverse complement strand
TGACTACGAATTATCATCATTTACAAAGGAGCATCTAATATATACTCCAGCACAGCTTGCTATCAAGCCAAAGTACGATGGTGATGCAGAATTGAAGATTGGGTACAGAGGTGCGGATCATGGTTGATGCATATTTTGTGGGAGTAGCGGTTCTCACAATAGGAACTTCTATTTTGGCATTGGAAAGCAAAGAGCTTATCTATGGTGCTATCGCTCTTGCGATTTCTATGTTGGGAATAGCAGGCTTTTTTCTACTCCTAGATTCTCCATTTGTGGCAATGTTTCAAATTACTGTTTACGTTGGCGCTGTGGCTGTACTAGTCATATTTACGGTCATGCTGGTTAGAACTCAAGATTTATTTTCGGCAAAAGATGATAGGGGTAGAAAGGTGGGAGGCATTATATTGATGCTTTTGACTATGGGTGGTTTTGGCGCTATTTTCCTTGCATCTGGAATAAATAATCCTATGTTTGGTAATCCAAACTCAAATCCCATTGATATTGTAGAAATTGGTAAATCCATGCTTACATATTATTCACCTGCTCTTATAGTACTGGGACTAACATTAGCAGGTTCTGTAATTGGTGCATTGGCACTAGCAAGAAGAGAGGGTTTGGTAAAAGAAAATGAATCAACTAATTGACTTTGTATTAGTTTCAGTGGTACTTTTTTCGATTGGTATATATGGTCTTGTGGTCAAGCGAAACGCGATACGCATGATATTTTCAATTGAGATTATTGCAAATGCCGCAAATCTAAATCTTATAGCCTTTTCAAGACATATAAACAATGTAGAGGGTCAGGTTTTTGCATTATTCTCTATAGCAATTGCCGCTGCTGAAGTAGCTGTCGCATTGGGAATCATAATTATTGCTTATCGATTGTATAAGGAAATAGATGTACACGAATTCAGGAGCCTAAAGGGATAAAAATATAGTAAGTGAGATGTTATATGATAGAATCATATTACCTACTATTAGCAACATTCCTGCCATTGGTTCTTTCTCCAGTAGCTTATATTATATCGAAAAAAAGGGGAACTAATGCAACAACGTGGTTCTCTTTTGGGGTACTGGCAATATCTACAATGTTACTGTTCATTTCTTCTTTTCATTTACAAGGTGGAAGGTCCGCATATGAAGAATCATATCCTTGGAGTCAATTTGGAAATTTCGGATTAAGAATTGATGGATTGAGTCTACCATTTGCAATTATTATAAATATTCTATGTACTGTTCTATCTCTTTATTCAAAACCATACATGTTACATAAGATTAAAGAATCCTTAAAAGAGAACTTTGACAATAAAAAAGAGATGAAGTCAGATTCAGGATTCATCTCTAAATCAAATACTGGAGCAAATGAAATGGGAACTCAAGTGACAGTATCAGAAGCAAATGAGGAACAATATGTCAATCACCATATTGGACTTTATTTTGGTCTTTATTTGACTTTCTCAATGGGAATGCTTGGAACAGTCCTTGCCACAAATCTAATAGAATTTTACGTGTTCTTTGAATTAATGCTTGTTCCGTCATTCTTTCTTATAGCATTTTATGGATATGGTGAAAGACGAAGAATTGCATTAATGTTCTTCTTCTGGACTCACGTGGGAGCAGTAGTTTTGCTTTTGGGTCTGCTTGCTATGGGATTCTTTGCGGGAGGCTTTGATTATGATACGGTCAGGGCAAATGTCAGCAAAATTCCAGATCAATGGCTAGTGCTGATTGTATTTGCACTAGTAATTGGACTGGGAGTAAAATTGGCAGCTTTTGTTCTACACATATGGCTTCCCTATGCTCACTCTGAGGCTCCTACTCCAGTTTCAGCCTTATTATCTCCTGCAATGATCGGAATTGGAGCTTACGGATTACTGAGACTTTGGCTAGAATTGCTTGTTGGTGATTATTCTCAATATAGCATTTACATCAATCTTTGGGGCCTAGCTACAATGATCTATGGTGGTGCCATGGCTATGATGCAAGATGATATCAAAAGAGTTCTGGCATATTCAAGTATAAGCCAGATGGGTTATATTTTATTTGGAATCGGCTCTGAGAGTATTCTTGGTATTACGGGTGGTACTTTTATGTATGTAAGTCATGGATTGGGAAAGGCAATTCTCTTCATGATGGCTGGAGCCATTATACTGCAAACAGGAACAAGAAGTATGTCAAAGCTAGGAGGTCTTGCGGGAAAGATGCCCTATACAGCAGTAATTTCAATGATAGGGGCCCTCACAATTATGGGGATACCTCCAACTAGTGGTTTTATGGCAGAGTGGATATTGTTCAATGGAGTCTTACAATCAGGTGTAACTAATTCAGACATGCTTAGAATTGTATCATTTGGACTAGGAATACTTGCGACAGTGCTATCTGCAGCATATATCTTATGGATGTACAAGAGAATATTTTTTGGGAAAATTCCAGAACAATACACAAAGATTACGGATCCCAATAGATATGTTATTGTTACTATGGCAGCACTAGCTGCAATTACTCTGATTTTAGGAGTCTACCCAAATCCGCTACTAAATCCAGTAACGGATTATATACAGGATATGTTTTCCAATGATAGCACTGTACTCCAATTCAGTAGCGTACGTGATGTTAATTTAATGAATCAAAATGATCAAAATAACCCTGTAATGGTTGCTGGAGGGGGTTCATGATTATGAATATCAATACGAGTGTTAATGGAAATGAGAATATGACAAATATTGCAGGTCCTTACATTTCGAGTTGGAATTTGCTTAGTATATTTCAAATTAGGAGACAGGAAATAATATGATTGATATTCAAGGAATTATCGGATTCGAAGGAATAGGAATTAGTGCTTGGATGGTATGGATTTTGCCATTTATTGGAGCATCATTGATTCCTGCCATCGCAAAGGCAGGCAATCGTGCGCGGGATTATATTGCGGTCGGCTTTGCTCTTGCTAGCGCTATATCCGCTGCAACATTATTGCCTTTAGGAATAGGAGGAGGACAGGTTCATAGTCAGATAAGTTGGATACCTATTCTAAACCTCCAAGCAGGAACAATGGCGGACTCATTGTCTATTATTATGGCGAATATTGTTGCATGGATCTCATTTCTAATCTTCGTGTATTCGGTAGGATACATGCATGGAGACAAAAATCTCACTAGATATTGGTTTTTTATGCTTTTCTTTATTGGCTCAATGCAATTGATAGTTCTTTCTGATAATCTGTTGATGGTATTCTTTGGTTGGGAAGGTGTTGGACTTGCTTCTTTCGCACTTATTGGTTTCTGGTATCACGATAAGAAAAAGGACTTTGTAGGAATACCAGGACATTACGCTGGAGGCATACAAATGTGGGCATCACCGTCGCATGCAGGACTAAAAGCATTCCTTATGACAAAAGCAGGTGATATCATGATGCTTTCAGGTATGTTATTGATCTTTACATACGCGGGTACCTTTGGATTTGCGGAATTGTTACAGGACCAGGCCTGGGCTTCAGAGATGGCAAAAAATAATCTGCTTGTTCCTGCAGCAGTTCTTATTTTTGGAGGGGCTATAGGAAAATCTGCACAATTTCCACTGAATGAGTGGTTACTTGAGGCAATGACTGGCCCAACACCGGTGTCTGCACTTATCCATGCTGCAACAATGGTAAAAGCAGGTGTCTTTCTCGTTGCACGAATTGGCCCTCTTTTCTTTGCAGTATCGGCATTTAATACCTCTCAATTTTTTGAAGTTGTTGCATGGACCGGAGCAATAACTGCATTTCTACTAGCAACCCAAGCGATGGTTAACCCAGAAATAAAAAAGGTTCTGGCATATTCTACTGGATCACAGATAGGATTAATGATGATGGGGCTTGGAATTGCTGGGCTTTCCTCATCTTTTGTAGACGGCTATACAGCTGGATTCTTTCATCTGATGAGTCATGCAATGTTTAAAGCATCATTATTCATGGGTGCAGGTGCTGTGTTGCATGCTGTTGGTTCCAGATTCATGACAGATATGGGAGGACTTAGAAGTAAAATGAAAAAGACATTCATATTTATGATGATGTCCGGTCTGTCCCTTGCTGCAGCTCCGTTTATTACTTCTGGTTTCTGGAGTAAGGATGCCATTCTTGCTTCTGTTCTTGAATCGGGATATCAGTATTCATGGGTTCTTTTTGCCATTGCGGTAATGGTATCTTTCATGACGGCGTTCTATACGTTTAGAATGCTCGGTATGACTTTCTTTGGGAATAAAAGTAAATTTGTACAAGAAACAGAACACACTCACCATATCCATGAAGTTGGAGGTGTAATGTGGATTCCATTCGCTATTCTGGCAATAGCTAGCATTGCGGTAGGATTAATTGGATTTGGATTTGAACATCAACTCCATGAAATATTCTCATCATACCTTGCAAATACCTATAATATTCATACGACTATTTCAGAGGGAGAAGAAATTCAAACTGAAGGCGGATCTAAATTCCTAGGTTTCCAGGAACTTAACCCGGTTGCCGTTTACGCTTCAATTGGCGCATTTGCCTTAGGTGCACTTGTTGGTGGACTTGTATACATGAAAAGAGCCATTAATCCTGAGATAGTGTCAAGAAATATCGTATCCAGAACAATATGGAAATTCTTCTTCAATAGGTGGTACCTTAATACTGCATTATACTGGGGAGCTGTTATAGGACCATTGGCATTGTACCGTATTGTTTGGAGATACTTTGAAAGTACAATAATTGATGGAATCAATCCTGGACTTCAAGGAACAATGACATATTTCTCAAAAGTTATCAAGGCCGGACAGACAGGAATAGCACAGACATATCTTTATGTTTTCGCTGCGGGTATATTGATAATCGTCATGTTGTTGTTTTTGTAGGAGTGAAATAGAGCATGGAAATCTTCTCAACTCCTCTATTAGTAACAGTAATACTAGGTTCAGTCGGACTTGCTATCCCAATTATTGATTCTTTAAAAAAGGAAAGAGGTTCTAATAACAGATTATACTGCGGGATATCAGTTGGCGCGATAATCCTCATCATAGGTATCATCATTTTTAGAATAATTTCTGGAGAGCAGATTCCAACCATAGAATTTGGTAAGGGAATGCTTGCAGATGATATGTTTGGTGCCTTCTTTGCAATATCATTATTGATTGTATCCATAATGGTAACTGCATCATCATGGAATTACATGAAAAACAAAACCAATCCTGCAGCATATTATTCATTGATTCTACTATCCAGTATAGGAATGATACTCATTGCCTATTCCACAGATTTAGTAATGCTTTTTATTTCTTGGGAGCTCATGTCAATTCCTACCTATGCATTGGCCGCATTTTCAAAACGCGATCCCATATCTAATGAAGCAGCAATCAAATATTTCCTATTTGGTGCTCTTTCTTCTGCAATTCTGGTAGTAGCTATTGGATTGGTATATGGAATAACTGGCACGACAAATATTGGACAAGCAATAGTATCAATGGTAAACATTCAGCAAGACCTAGTTCCTATCACTATGCTTGCTCTAGCATTATTCATCGCTGGATTTGGTTTCAAAATGGGCCTTGTTCCATTTCATATGTGGCTTCCAGATGCATATGAGGGCGCACCAACAACAATTGGAGCGTTACTTGCAGCAGGTACAAAAAAAGCAGGGTTTGCTGCTGCAATTCGTGTAATAATTCTCGCTATTTTTGTATTACATCTTGACTGGTCTATGACATTGGCCATAATAGCTGTCTTTACAATGACCTTAGGCAACTTAGGAGCACTGATCCAGAAGAGCGTCCCCAGAATATTGGCTTATTCAAGTATTGCTCAAGCAGGTTATATCATGATTGGTCTTGCTTTGGCTCCTTACAATGATCAAGCCCTTGCTGGTTCTCTTTTCCATATTATCAATCATGCTGTTATGAAATCTGCCGCTTTCATTGCAGTTGCTGCAGTAGCAATCACACTTACCAGTTATAGTATTGAAAAGTACAGAGGACTTGCAAAACGCATGCCACTAACGGCTATAGCTATGTCAATATCATTGTTGGCATTGGCAGGAGTTCCGCCTCTGAATGGATTTTGGAGCAAGCTGGTGTTATTTAACTCTGCCATTAATACTGGACCAGAGGTTTGGTGGGGACCATACTTGGCAATTGCGGGAGTTTTGAATAGCGCGCTGTCTCTTGGATATTACGCATGGATAATGAGAAAAATGTACATGGAAGATTCACCTGATACATCTAAAGTCAAAGAGCCAAGGGCAATAGTGGCAGTCCTCATATTTGCCATGATATTCATGGTTGGTTTTGGTATATGGCATGCACCAATCTTAGAATTTGCTACAAATTCGGTACCAAATCTATCACAACTCACTGCGGTCTTGCCTTCAATTCCTATAAAATAAGTATTGAACAGTAAGGTAAGAAGACAAATTGTAACATCAAATAGTAAATTTTTTATTTTTTATTTATTTCATTCATAATTTTTATTACCTTATCATCGGTTATTTCTTCAAAATTATCATAAAATTGAGCAACCGAGGTAAAATTACTGGTCGGTGGTATCAGTATGGTGATTACTTGATCTACTTCGTTTTTCAAAAGTTCTACAGTCTCGTTTGGAGCCACTGGTATTGCTATAATTAACTTTCTTGGTTTCCTTTTCTTTATCCATCTTGCAGAAACCACAAGCGTAGCTCCTGTGGCGGCACCGTCATCAACAAGAATTATTGTTTTATCCTTAATATTGTATTCTACTTGATTGGGTCTATAAAGCAAAGTTCTACGTTCAATTTCACGCACTTGGGATGTTTTTTCAGTTTCTATGTAATCTTGAGAGACTTTCAATGCTCTTACAACATATTCATTCAGATAAACTGTTTCCTCATCCATTATTGCTCCTATACCAAGTTCTTTGTTGTTTGGTGCTCCCAGTTTACGAGGTATTACAATATCAAAATAATTTGCACCTCTATTCTTATAAATTGTGTATGCCACTATTACTCCACCACGTGGAACTCCAAAAACTGCTATTTCTTTGGGCGATTCAACCTTAAGCTCATTCTTAAGTTTAGACATGAGAAGATCTGCTGCATGTTCTCTGTCCTTGAATCTGGTGACGGAACTATTTTCTTTTGACATAGAAAATATGTCATGTACACTAGGTATTTTCCTATAAGTCTTTTCAATAATATACTGAAAAATTGAATAAGTCAAAAGTTATTACTTATTTTTATACTAAAATCCTATACCGAGTAACATATTGAAATATAAAGTACATGTTCTTATTTCTATGTTAGAAGTGCGAATAAATTCAATAAAGTACAAATTGAATTACAATCCTGCTAAGTACGACTATAAGACCATGACGTACGTAAAGGAAAATGTGAAGTATGATAATTTCACCAAGGCTAAGGAACATCAGTGGGAATGTGATAAATGTAAATGTACATTTTCAAAATATCCTGCTCTTAAAGAACACAAGACTGAAAAACATGCTTACTAGAATGTATTTTTCTCACTATCTCATGTTAGTTGAGTTAGGAGAACATTATAGATTTTAGGTTTTGATACCTACGACAAAAATAATATCCATGAGATTATTGATATTTTTTATTCTTGATTATCCAAACCTTATCCAACGGCTATTATCTTTTCATGTATCAAAAAAATACTCTGATAGCTAGTAACTTTTGATAATTTTCTCACATGTCATTCTTCGATATGTATATTAGATTCGAGGTGAATGATTGTTGCAAGCCTTGGTTAGTGTCTTTATAACATCTATGGTGATTTCATTTTTGATACTTACTTCCATAATACCTCATCTATTTGTGAAAGCTCAAGAGGAATTTGCAGAAACCGAATTTGTGGAAGAAGGGAAACCTAAAATTTTAGATCCAAAGCTGAAAATTCAGACAATTGCGGAGGGATTAAACACTCCGACTACTATGGCTTTTGTGGGACCAAATGATATCTTGGTACTTGAAAAAGATACCGGTTTGGTTAAAAGAATAGTCAACGGTAAGGTACTTCCAAAACCTGTTCTTGATGTTAATGTGGCCAACTCTATTGAAAGATGTATGTGTGGAATAGCCGTATCAAAAGATGGTTCAACCACAAATGTATTTATTTACTATACTGAAATTGATGGAAAAGATGGTGAGGATAAATCAGGAAAACAACCAATTGGAAATAGAGTCTATAAATATGAATTATCGGGCGACGCACTAGTTAAACCATTACTTTTGATGGACTTACCTGTGACTCCAGGACCGCGACATAATGGAGGTGACATAATTATTGGGCCTGACAATAACATTTATGTAGCGATTGGTGACGTAGATGGTTCATTTAAAGGACCAACTACTGAGACTAAGACTCAGAATTATGAGGATGGAGTCGATCCAGATGGAAGAGGAGGTATTTTGAGGATTACCCAAGACGGTCAACCCACTGATGGCATTCTTGGAGATTCTATTCCATTGCGTTTATACTATGCATATGGAATTCGGAATAGTTTTGGTATGGACTTCGATCCTGTATCGGGTAATTTGTGGGATACAGAAAATGGACCTGGAAATGGAGACGAAATAAACTTGGTTCTGCCTGGCTTTAATAGCGGATGGCAACAAGTACAGGGTTTGGCATCATTGGAAGATTCCTTTACTGAATCTGATTTGGAGGACTTTGATGGAAATGGGCACTATAGTGATCCTGAATTAGCTTGGTTAAATACAGCTGGGCCAACAGCCGTAAAATTTTTGAATTCAGCTAAACTTGGCGCTTTATACGAAAACGATATGTTTGTAGGAGACGTGCATAATGGAAGAATCTATCATTTTGATCTCACACAAGATAGGAAAGATCTAATTCTTCCAAAAGAGCTATCATCTAGAGTAGTAGAAAAACCATCATCAGCAGGAGTAAATAGTATTGTGTTTGGTCAGGGATTTGGTGGCATTACAGACGTAGAAGTTGGGCCCGATGGCAATTTATATATCGTCTCAATCGGGTTGGGCAGCATATATCAAATCAGCCTGGCATCTTAAGAGAATGAGTCCAAGAAAACCTTAAAGGCGGATCACTTGTTTGAAATTAATTAGTCTCGTTGAAGAACAAAAAAAGGTAAAAAAAGCGTATTCTAGAGGTGAATGAGTCCACCTTGTTGTCCAACATGAGGCGATTGCCCAACGAACCTTCTTCTAAAGTGTCCAGAAGGTCTCTTTGAAAGCAACTCGATAAACCATGCTTCATGTTCTACTTCTTCTTGCATAATTCTTTGGGCAATATCGTAAGTACGTGGATCCTTTCCAGCAGTCATATCGCATACTTCGCCCCATGAACGTATTGCACATTGTTCTGCACCAAGCAATACCTCGATTATAGATGTAAGATTTTCCCAATTATCAGGAAGATACGCATCAGGACAACCCGCCTGATCTGCAAATTTTCTAATGTCTCTTGGTAAAGAGCCACCTAGTTCATACAATCGTGGCACCATTGCTTCAAAATGATTCCTATCTTCAATCCTTGCTTCCTCCACTATTTCCTTTATCCCTTCACCATCAAGTCCAGTACAGTGCATCCTTAATATTGTATAATAATAATATGTAGTAAATTCAGCACCTACACCCTTTGTTATTAATTCTTTTAATTTTTCAACGTCAACTCCATTCTTCTTTATCACATCAATCGCAACTATATTTGGAACCTTTCCCTTTGTATCACTCATAGCAAAAAAATAGATAAGATTCTATAAAAGTCTTATTATGCAACCTTCAATAAATCAAGTATAGCATTCAAACTTAATTTTTGAGCAAATTGGTCTATTGACCCATATTTGAAAGGTCGAAGGTAATTTTTATATCACAAGATATCGTTAGCATGCTATGTGTTTTGTTGACAATGAGGGAAATATTCTTGTACCCAAAGCAGTTAGGCCTGTAATGGATTATGAGCCAACCACACTTGGAGAAAAAAAAGGATCAAAAAAACAATACAGACATGGAAACTTGCACATACGAGAATATGATAGCTATTACAGTATTCACTATGACAAAATAGACCCGCGCATCGATCCTTTTGGACATATATTGGTTGACGCGACAAAATATTTACCTGGTATTATTATTCTTTCTGCTCTATCTGATTATCTGATTAATAAGGAAAAATGAAATAGATTGATTGTTAACTTATTTGCTTTAATAATCCCAGTATTTCTACAATCTGATAAATCTGATATTTTCTTTATTACTCTTAATCAGGTGAGAAAATAATTTTGATAGAAGATAGTAATGAAATATTGGAAGCTGCCGTAGAAACTGAAAAAAAAGAACCTACTTTTGACTTTAAGAAACCATCTATCTGGCTCATAATCAAAACAATCCTGAAACTAATCCCGGTCATTATATTTCTTAGAAAGGATAGAAGGGAATGGGTGAAAAAAAAAGGCAAGAACGTAAATGAGAAAAAGTTCAGAAAACATGCAGAAAGGGCATTAAAGACTTTCGTCACACTTGGACCTTCTTACATAAAGCTTGGTCAATGGTTATCTTCAAGAGCAGATCTATTACCCCAGCCATATTTGGACGTACTAGAGAAACTTCAAGATGACGTTTTACCGGCACCATTTTCAAATGTCAGGCCAATTCTTGAAAAAGAGCTTGGTGTGGTTGATGATATTTTTGAATATTTTGACACTTCTGCAATTTCTGGTGCAAGTTTAGGTCAAGTATATCGTGCCAAATACAAAGACAGAGATGTAGTAGTAAAAATAAGTAGGCCCAATATAGAAGAAACAATAGGAAAGAACATCTATATTTTAAAAAAATTGTTACCAATTGGTACCCGTTTTATTGATGAAAATCTCAGATTTTCAGCAGAAGCGATGCTCTCTCAATTTATCGAAACAGTACATGAAGAAATGGATTACAGAATAGAAGCAAGAAATTTAATTGACATAAAAAATAATCTGAAAGAAGATACATCAGTCATTATCCCAAAAGTTTATCTTGATAGAACTTCTCGCCATGTAATTACATTAGAATACTTACCTGGAACAAAAATAACAGATATCAGAACACTAAATCAACACAACATTGATAGGGCAAAACTAGTGTATCGAATACATAGGCTTTTTTTTAAAATGTTGCTACGTCACAGTATATTTCATGCCGATCCACATCCAGGTAATATATCCGTAACTAACAATGGTACAATAATACTCTATGATTTTGGAATGGTTGGAAGGCTTGATGATGAAACAAGAAGAAGATTGGTCAGACTTTATCTTGGTCTTGTAGATAAAGATCCAGTAAGAACTACTGATGTGTTGATAGAACTAGGAACACTTGAGGCTTCTGTTGATAGAAGATTGGTAGAAAAAGGTCTTGAACTAAGTATTCAATCATTGCACGGTAAAAAGGTGGATAGAATGGAAGTAAAGGCTCTTCAAGACTTGGCCAATAAAACATTGAGCAGATTTCCGTTCCGATTACCTAAAAATCTCGCACTATATATGCGAATGGCATCAATTCTTGAAGGTATTTATCATTCTCATAACGTAAAATTTCAATTTGTTCGAGTTTTAGTAAATCTGCTTGAAGAAGAAGGATTAATTAAGGAGGCTTATTTTGAAGAATTTAAGAGATACGTAAATAGATTTGTAAAGGGTATAGAAGTTTCAAGCGAACTTGTACCCATGATAAAACAATATTTGACTGATCAAAAAACAACTGATAAAAGTAAAAAGAATCCAAACGTTCTACCTATAAGTATTATATCATCTTCCATTATTATTGGATCTACATTAATTTTTCCTTATGAAAGGAATTTCTCTTATCTTGGATTTGCATTGTCTGCTGTATTATTGTTAGGCACCTTTATATTTAATAAAATCAATAGAATATGAAATAAGTGTAATTTTTTTATTTTGTAGAGTAATAAGATGTATTTCAATGTCACTTTAATTTTTACCAATTAACGGTTAGCTCGAAAGAGTAACAAGAGTACATTTTGACGATGTTATTATAATTTGAAATTTTATTCATTTTGAACAAAAGGCAATATACTCTGTCTTCCTAGATAGTGTAACATTACTAGTTCATTTTTTCTAACATTTGTATGTCTCATCCTTCAGCGTTATTTAATCGAAAATAATGCAGAATCAATATACACAATAATCTTAGGATTTATCCATCCAAGTTCATATAAATCAATATTCCTGTAAGAAGTCAATGAACCTAAGTTCAAAGACCGTACTCCTTCCTTCAATAGTCTTATTGATTGGGACAGTATTTGGTACTACTGCAACAAACGCATTCGCAGCAGATGACCCATTTAAGAATAAAGTAGAAATTGACACAGATAACGAAAATAAAAATTCATGTGATGAAAGTCAAGCTGGACACAATACTGCTGAGTGCGTGATCGCTGATAACCTGACAACTGACACCTTTACCTTACAAGGTGAAAAGAACAAAATATCACTCGACCTACAACAAGAGAATCAAAATGATTGTGATGAGAGCGGAGATGGAAATAACGACAGTATCTGTGCAATTGCAACAAACAAGGAAATCGGACCAATAGATATTCTAGAGACATTACCATAGAACCGACTAGCTTACCAATTACTTGGTTAGCGGAAGGAAAGAACCCCACTTTTTTATTTTTTATCTAATAGAAATACTAAGTAGATTTATATTTAATTAGACTACTATCTGTATAAATGAAATTATTACACGGAAGTCCTGGGTTTGGTATTCAGCTTACGGAGAATGACATAATAAAATTTCTATCAGATAGCAAGCTAAACCTTCATCTTGGAACCGTTGATGAGGAACACTATCCAAATATACATCCTACATGGTATATTTATGATGATTCTAAGGATGCAATATTTATTGAAACTAGTAAACACTCTAAAAAGATCAGTAACTTAAAAAAGAACGATAAAATTTATTTTTGTGTAGATGATGGAAATCCACCATATAAAGGGATAAGAGGTAAAGGCAGTGTTAGAATTTTGACCGACCCTGATGCAAATCTTCCAATAGCAGAGAAAATAATGTTAAAGTATCTTGGCAGTACGGATCATCCAATGGCAAAAGTATTGCTTGAAAATGTAAGAAACGGAAATTCGGTGGTACTGGAAATTATGCCAAAATATTACTCTACATGGGACTATAGTAGAAATAGTTAAATCGCTAATTTAGAATCTACAAACTTTTGAATTTAAAACTTTTTATTAAAAAGACAATTTACAGATTTTTACCATTTTTAGTAATTAATCATATTGTTAGTAGTTAGACTTTAACTCTACAGTACAAGCACAATAAACTAGCTGTATCTGAATTTTATTTTATTTCACAATCCCCAAATTCATGATCGCCGTCGGCAAGATGAAAAGTAGTGATTCTGTCCGTACCAGTTCCACATCTAAAGTAGTCTCCTCCCGGGCCACCGCTTAATGTATCGTTCCCGGGACCACCATAAAGGCGATCATCTCCAGGACCACCGTCAAGAATGTCATTGGCCAAATTACCATACAATATATCATTTTCTACACCTCCAAATAATCTGTCAGGATTATCTCCCCCATCGAGCTCGTCACTACCGATACCTCCATCAAGCGTATCGCTACCATCTCCGCCCGAGAGATAATCATTACCATCAGATCCATTCAAGATATCACTACCCCCTTCCCCTTGAATTTCATCATTACCTGACAGTCCATTCAAAATATCATTACCCCTAAATCCTCTCATGTCATCATCGGTTATAGTTCCTATGATATTGTCTACTGCTGGCGTTCCTTTAATGTCAACAGCCCATAAAATTGAAAAACCTGTTACAGATAATAAAATTGCCAAGAAAAAAATTATTAAGAATAAACTGTAAATTCCATTATTCATGTTGATCTACTCAAATTGATCAATATGATATAAATATCTATACCATACAAGGTATCTCATGTATTTCGACTCTAAGTAGGTAGCAAGCTCTTACATCATATTCCATGAACAACCGAATGTTAATTTGAGTGAATTGATTCAGGATTTTAATTCAAAATTTAAGTGAAGAGTGGACAGGATAAATGGTGATTAATATAATAGATTAGAGGTTGACAATGCATAAAGAAGAATTCCTCTTTAGGACGAATATTGTTAGGAAACAAAAGAATAATGTGTTAAAAATAATATTTGTTTTGCATCTGTAGAACTTTTTAATATAATTTACATTCTAATCATTAAATAGTCTATGTATGTGCTATATTCATAGATAATTGGTTATAAGACATAAAATAAATCCAAATCAAAGGATCTTAATCGGCATGTCACCTTGTTTAATTGGACTTTTGGTGTTAGGACTCTTGTATTTGTCTCCAGAATTGACTCTTATGAATTACCCATTACTGGCACAAGAAAATGATGACTTAAATAACAATGGAATGAGTTCAGCATCCAATTTTTCTGCTAACACTTCTGGAATATCAGCTAACGACCTAGGTGATGGGTTTACAATTTCATGTAGTGATTTTAAAAAATTATTTGACGCACTAACTGTACTCAATATAGGTAATGAAGTCGCAAAAGGTAGCATAAATCAATCCACGCTAAACGGTGTGGAAAATATCTTTAATATTTATGCTGGGAATTGTTCTCAACTTGATGAATATGAATTTGAATAGAATCGTATGATCAGTATGTATTGCATATTGTGAACCACTCAAATCCACTGCTTTTAGACAGTTTTTTTACTGTTCATGAATTTCTTGAACAATATTATAGTTATAACCGAACCGATCGCAGTGACTGAGGCCATGATGGGAATAGTTAATGAGGTTAATTCAGCCGAAAAAGCCCCTGATACCCGTATCGGGAAATCAAAGGTAAGTTGTTTATTTGAATCATCGGAATCTTCAATGGCAAGATTATTTAAAATATCAATACTTAAGAGAAATACGCCTTCGTTACTGAATATATAGTTATAAATGTAGTGTCCACTTGATAAAAATATTGGATGTGTTCTAATTAATTCCTTATTTTCGTCAGATATTCTAATCGCAATGGGTGTATCTGTTATTGGATTGTTACTAACTGTTGTTATTCTTATGTTGATACTGGTTTCACGTCCCGAAATTGGATTAGAGGGAATAGTATTGATTTGAATATCATAATCTCCAATACGTTGTCGTAATGAATTACTCAGTAAATCAGCAAATACCAAATGAAAGGTAGATACTGAACAGATGATAATCATGACAAATGAAAGAAATATTATGCGTTCCAAATTCTCATTTCAGCGTAATCCTTATTGCATACTGAGAATTCGACTTTTTTGTGCGATACTATGTTCCTCAGTAAGAGATCATAGTGAGTTATATCACCCAGCAGATAGTAAATACTCATGTTATCTATTGATTTTCATATGACTGGCATGATTTTTTTGCTCTAAAATGAACATTTCCACTATCTGAAACATAGATATTTCCAGAAGAATCAATTGCAATATCATGTGGAATCAAGAATTGATCATCTCCACATCCAAGAGATCCCCACTTTGTAACAAAATCTCCTTCACTATTAAATTTCTGGATGCGTACATTTCTTGTATCTACGACATATACATTACCAGACTTATCAGTCACAATACCATGATCTTCTATAAAATGGCCATTACCGTATCCAAAAGATCCCCACTGAGTAATAAAATTACCCTCGTTATCAAATTTTGCCACACGAGAATTGTTTCTTCCGTCAGTAACAAAAATGGAGTCTTTTGAATCTACAGTTATATCATGTAAATGAACAAACTGTCCTTCTCCAGTTCCAAAAGATCCCCATTTTAACAGGAATTTTCCGGCATTACTGAACTTTTGAACCAGAGGATTATTCTGATCACTTACATATACGTTATCATTTGAATCTACTGCAACTCCCCACGGTTTGACAAATTGATTGCTTCCTTTGCCCTTACTACCCCACATCGTAATAAATTTACCTTCACTATCAAATTTTTCAATCCGTTGGGTTCCATAATCAACAACGAAAACGTTACCTTTTGAATCTACCGCCATGCTTTCAGGTTGAATAAATTGACCTGGACCTGTTCCTTTTGTACCCCACATCGTAATAAATTTACCTTCACTATCAAATTTCTGGACGTTACATTTTTCTGCGTCGCTCACATAAACATTTCCGTTCGAATCAACTGCAATTCCATGAGCATGTAAGAATTGACCTGAACCTGTTCCTTTTGTACCCCAAGCAGAAATCAGAGTACCATTACTATCAAATTTTTTAACATAATGAAATCCAGGAAGATCATCAGTAACAGGACCTACTCCATCTGAATTGTTGGACAAGACAACATTACTAACATATTGCGACTGGTCCGTGTTATCCTTACAATTTAGACTTTTTCCATCTTCTGAACTTTGAGAATAAACTGGTTGAAAATTCAAAAAGGAGAAGCTTAAGAATACTAGTGTTAAGGATAGGATAACCGAAAACAGCTTTAAATTAATGTTCAAATATTCTAATTTCGGAATTTTCATTGTCTGCTTATCACCAATCTAGACCCGTAACGAAAGGCATCAGTAAAGAGTCCTTAAATACCAAATATAAATTTAAATCTAAAAAAATATAAGTCAAAAGAGGGGCGAATGAATTCTTCGTCTAGTTTTATCCTCTTGTATGTCTTTCATTCATTTGATGCTTCCTCAGCATGTTCTTCTCCTTCCTCAGCATGTTCTTCTCCTTCCTCAGCCAGGTTTAGCTTGAAAATATCATTAAGTAATGGGCTGATCTTATTATCTGCTATATTATCAACTTCATGGAATGGGCTTTTACTGTCTATCTTTTCTTTCATTGAATTTAATGAATCTCCCAATTCAGTTGAATTTGTATTAGAATCTGGCTTGATTTCATTGTACATGTCTATTGCACGCGAAACAGCAGCTTGTGCACTCTGATAATCCGCATTATCTACAACATTGGCAGTTTCATTATTTTTATTTTCTGTCGAATTTGAGGTGGATGTCGTATTTTCTTCATGACCGTTTTCCTCCATGCCAAGAGCACTACTATAGTGTTCTAGACTTTCACCCACCAAATCATTAAGGACAAGCGCCTTTACAGTAACATTATCAAGTTGTTCTTTATCTATTCTAGCACTTACAACCTCAGACAATATGTCACTAATATTAGCAACTTTGTCTTTAACTTCTGATTCTGAGGGTGATTCAGATTCAAATATGTTACTAAAGTCTGTCAGGGTGCTATCAAGTTCCGTGGCAAGCCGAGCATTTCTTTCAGAGATTTCTTCAGTATCATTTTCGGTTAAGGTCTCAGTTGTGTGTTCTACATGTTCCTTTGCAAAAGTAACATTAGACGAAAGTTGCTCCTGTGCCAATTGCAATTCTATTTTTATCATTTCAACTTTGGTCAAGAAGGAGGCACTTTCATCTCCAGAAAAAGTGTGACCAAAAACAGATGTGTTCGTATATGGGCCCAACGCCATTAATAATACAAGCCATAATATCGAGAAATATACTGCTTTATTCATTCAATCCTCTTATAATTCAGCATAATATGAGCATTATGGTACAACTATCGAATTCAGGATTGTTTAGGTTGACGTTATGGACCTGAATTCGGTTGATTAGTACACAATATTGTACTATAAACTATAATTTTGAGCAAGTTATATGCCTTTTGAACAAAGGGATATGAAACACAAAAAAATTTTAGTTACAGGTGTGATTGCTGTTCTTTTACTTACCATTGCCTACATTGTAGTTTACTATAAGTCAAATACAGAAGAACAGGAGTTGACATCAAAAAGAAATGCAATATTAGAATATCTCCAGAAAAAAAATGAAACGGGTTCGAATAAGACATTGATCACAGAGAATATTAGATCACATTGATGTGTAGCATTTATTCTCACGTGCCTACGATTTAATAAATCAAGTACGGGTGTAAAAATGGAAATTTCCACTAGATAAAAATTATAATTCTACAGGTGTGCTAGAGAATATATTAATCTTATAGAATCATTCATTTTTGGTTTAAAAAATATAATAAACCGCAACCATATATGGTAAATGTCTTTCATATTGTCTGATACATCAACTAATTCAATTAGATATATCGAATTTTAGAACCATGAAATTATGAGTAAGATACTATTAATGGTAACACTATATTATGCACTTGAATCAAATGATGGACCTCTCAAATCGAATGAGTGAGTGCTGTCCATACCTAACATAAGAATGAGACTCTAAGAGCTAGAAGAATCTCGGAGAGAGTCGTTAAAAAATGAGCACAAAATTTTTGAGTGATGTTTCGATTTATCGTGAATAAGCTTTATTGAGATTAAATCTTGTTTTTTCGTCTCAAATATACTACAATGGCAGTAATTGCCGCCAACGCCGGCACAACATAGTATGTTATGAGTTCATGAGTAGGTATTACCTGATTTGGATTCGTAACTGATATGTCAAAATCAGCAGAAATTGGAGTTTGGGAATATGTAGGATCACCATTTATTCTGACTAATAATGAAACCTGATAATCCCCAATTTCTTTAAAAGTGTATGGAATGGTAATATCACTAAATTCATAAAATCTAAACGGAAAATTTTGAATGGTCGAATCATTCATCTTATTTTTTATACTAAGTGACGCAAAGATGTTATTTACATTTTGATTATCTTTATCAAGAATACTAAAATTTAGTAAAGTTGAGTTGTCACCAGCAAAAGGGAGAGATGGATATGGAGCAAAAACTATTTGATAGTTTCCAATATTCTTAGTTGTTCCAAAAAAGTGACCTAAAATGAACTGCGAATGCCCAAATTCATTTAAAAATACAAAAAGGAACAAAATCAAAAGAAAGACATTTCTGATATGAAGTATTTTTTGCACAGACATCAAGATAGTGTGTAAAAAATGTTGCATGACCTTATTTTTAATTCATTTCTTTTTATTATTCATACTAACCGATTTAACTGATTATGAGATATAGGATCATATTGATTAAAGGTAATCTGCTTGCGGTATTCACAATTATGCTAGTATGCAGTCTAAGTTACGCTACGTGGGTAAACGCTATTAATTCTTATTGTTACGATCAAGTGGGTGATAGTCGTCATTGTTTTGATAATAAAGAAAAATGCAAGAAAGCACAAAAGGATGATCATGTGGCCGAAAGTCATTGTTATAAAGAGGATTAATTCAGAAGATGTTTCTTTTCATGTTTTTTAAAAGCTGACTGCTAAAGAACTATTGTCAGCTTCTTGAAAATGAGCCTTAAATAAGTAGGAAATTTAACCTAAGTACCTTGTGGCATTCCCTTCTTAAACCGCAGTACGGTAAATAAATAGGCCGTCATAACAATTCCGGCAATAGCTATTCCAACTGCAGTCATCAAGATCAAATATGAAGTATTTAAATTTCTTTGTAAACCATTAAGGGATTCTTGAATATCACGAACATCGTTCTGTGATATATTCAAATCCTTCCTGTTACTTTCAATGTCAATTGATGACTTACTTATTGCATCCTGGATATTCTGACCTATGTTATTTGAATTAGAGGTATCGGCAGATTTGTCAGGAAAAGAAAGGATACTTTTTGGTTCTACATCTTCGATATTAAATTCGCTGTCAACTTTTTGTCCCTTTACATCACCTTGGAGTAATAAAGAATATGGTCCGATTCTAGTTGGAATAATCTTTCCCTCATATCCGCCATCAGTTGTTTGCGAAGGTTCAAAGTCTAATTGTTTTGTTATAGTTCCATATTTCACTGACAACGAAAGATTTGCTAACGCGTTCAGAACCGGTGTTTGATTACCGCTATCTCCTTTACTTACTAGTAAAATTATACTATTTAGATCTGACACAAGTGGCGGTTCAGATACCCAACCAACTTCAATAGTGGTATTTCCAAAAGTTTTACTAATATGTCCAAAGGAAACATCAATATAACTTGTAAAAACTAAGAATGATAGAACAAAAACTCCAATAGCAAAAATAATTTTATTTTTTTCCATATAGGTTAAATTAGATCCTCATACATGTTATATCCTTTATCCTCATATTTCGATTGATGTACTAGAAAAAAAGGAATAATAAAATAATCAAATCAATATGATTTGTTTAGAGTATATTGATTCTTGATTTTAATTTTGATCCAATTTATTTCTTATCTCACAAAAATTTATTTTTATTCTCAATAATATTTTTGATCACAATCTTAGCGTTTGGTGCAATACAGACTTCATTTGGACATGCATTCGTAGTCAATAGTAGTCCAGCACAATCACAATCCATGCCGTCATCCCCACAACAAGTAAATGTATTCTTTAGTGAACCAGTGGATTTACGTTACAGTCACTTGAAGGTTCTAGATTCAAATGGAAAGCAAGTTGATAACGCGGATGTTCACTATTTACAAAATGATGAATCTACATTGACAGTTTCTGTGCCATTACTGGAAGATGGAACCTATACAGTATCAACGAATGTTTTATCTCAAATTGATGGTCATGTTACAGATAATGCCTTTGTATTTGCTATAGGGCAGGCTGTGATACCTGCAAATGTGTCAAGTATTGTTACATCATCAAAGTTATATCTACCTGAAGCTATAGCGAGGTTTCCTACTCTTTTAGCACAAGTAATGATAGTCGGGGCAACATTTGGAAGTCTTTGGATGTGGGGACCATTATCGAAAATTGTTTCACTTACTGAATCCATTTCTCAAATCAGAAATAAAGTTAACAAAAGACTTTCAGTTTACTATGTAATTGGTTCAATAATATTGGTGTCTTCAAATTTTGCTATACTTTTTTTTCAAGCTATTGCAATTAACGGAAGCATAATTGATGTACTTGATACCCGTTTTGGAACTATATTGTTAGAACGATCAATAATATCATTTATTATTCTAGGTCTATCAATATTTGAATTAAGACAATTTAGGAAAAAAAAATCGCATACATTTTCTAGAGTGGAGAACGTAGGTTTTTTAACAATAGGAATAATTTTACTTGTTACAACTAGTTTGATTGGACATGGTGCATCGAATAAACAATTAATCCCAATAATAATCGATTTCGTACATAATTTGGCTGCATCTCTATGGATTGGCGGTACTTTTTATCTTGCCTTTGTCCTAATTCCAAAATTAAAAGAATCTTCAATGAATTGGTATTACAAATTAGCAACAATTTCAGTGTGGATTCCAAGATATACCACTCTTGCAGTAACAGTATTAGGTACGATAATTATCACAGGGCCATTTTTATTGTACATACTTGAAAATAATTTAAATTTGGTGATTGGTTCTCTATATGGTACCTTTTTAATTACCAAGCTCACAATTGCGGGAATAATGGTTAGTCTAGGAGCATATAGCAGTATATTTATTTACAAACAGGTCATCAATATACTGAAAATAGGACAAGTTATCAAAAACAAATCGAGTAATTCCAAATTTTCAAGTGAACAATCAGAAAATGAAAAGAAAACAGAATCGATAATTTCTAAATTTGGAAGAACACTTATAATTGAATCTATGGTAGGAATTGCACTCCTTATTAGCGTAGGCCTGTTGGTAAATACTGGCATTCCAGCAAGTCAAGTTCAAAATCAAGCTCAAACAACGACTCAAGCAAAAATTCAAAATGAACATTTTGAGACAACGAGGTTTCTGGATAATGATACAAAAGTTGAATTATCAATAACCCCCTTTGAAGTTGGCAATAATAATTTTCAAGTGTCATTTTTGGACATGAATGATGAACCCATCGATGTAAGTACAGCCGAAATAAAATATACACAAATTGAAAAGTCAATTGGTCCAATAACTGTGGATCTAGAAAAACAATCACGAGGAATATACTCTGCTAATGCCTCGTTCGGTATACCGGGTATATGGAATATGGAAGTGCAAGGTGTCCCGATAGAACAGAATATGTCAGGTATTGTCGCTTCATTTGATAACTTGATTGTAAAGCCAAGCTTTGATCAGCTTAGTTTCAATGTAACAGAATATCCCATATCTAATACTACTATACAACCATTATATCCAATTTATGACAAGAGTAGAAATTACATTTGGTTTGGCGACACTATAATTGGCAGTGGACGCATTTTTGCATTTGATATCAATGAGGGAAATTATATTGAACACAAGATTAATGGCACAAATATTGTAACCTTGATGGCTATGGATTCAAAGAATAATTTGTGGCATGTAGATCCCATTTCGAAAATTGTTGGGAGTTATGATCCTTCTAACAATAACAGTAAATTGTACCACTTTCCTGATAATGTTACTCCATCTGGTATTACAATAGATTCAAATGATAGTTTGTGGATAACTTCGCCAACAACAGGTGAGATATTAAGATTTGATCCTGATATGGCCAACATTACGTTAAAATTACATCTTAAGGACAAAAACGCACGACCATTTGCAATTGTCTCAGATCCTGTTAGTAATTTAATATGGCTAACTGATGAAGCAGGACAATTAGCAAAAATTGATCCCAGCACGAACTATTCTATAACCGAGTACTCACCCAATGGTAACAATTCATTGTTAAGTCCTACTGCATTATTAATTGATAAAAATAGTGGTGAAATTTATATTTCACAGCATGATGGTCACAGAATAACTGTGTTTGATCCACTGACCAAGATATTTACTGATTTGCCAATAATAAATGAGGCGGGACTTCCATTTGGCATGGCTTTTGATAAATATAGTAATTTATGGGTGGCTGAACACACAATAAACAAGATCGCAGTAATAGATACACAAACATCAAATGTTAGGGAAGTACCTGTTCCAACACCTTCACCTTTTATTCAATGGATTACTTCTGATTCAAATGGAAACATATGGTTTGCTGAACAACGGGGAAACTCAATTGGATCGATAGAACCAAAGGTAGGGTCTATGATTCAACAACAAAATCAAGGGTTGTCCAATCAAAGCAGTACTCCAAATCCTACCTCCATCCTTGGATTAAATCTCAGTTACCAGAATTTCATTGCTCCCGCTATCTTGGTTGGGATTGTAGTTAGTGCTTACATGTATGCTAGAAGCATGACCCATCTTAAATCAAATATAGCAAAAGCAAGGGAGAACCCTAGATAAGAGGGATCATTGGAGAACCTACTTCATCTTGATTCTTAAAAACGCTAGTAGGTTCATGGTTGTACCATAATGTTCAATAAGACTTGACTCTTAATTTCCTTGTGTTTGTTGGTTTGCTTCTGATAGACACTGCGATTCATAACTTCAGACCAGAAAATTAGGCTGGCCAGCAAGGGCCAGTCCTATTAAGACACGGCGACAACTAGGAATCGTTAACTTTTTTTCAAAGACCAAATCAGAAGAAAAAGGTAGATTCGACTAATGTACCAATTAGTTAGGGATATACCTACTTTTTATAATTCTCTCTGTTATAAAAGAGCGTGGAAGAACTCCGACTCCTATTAGAATCATGCAGAAGCAAAGAAACTAGGGAGCAATATGCATTCTGTATCAAAAAATACTTTAATTTTGTAGGTCAATTGCCAAAAGATAGAAAGGAGATAGAGGATAAGATAATTGAATACATAATCTCTTTAAAAAAAGAAGGAATGTCATATTATGGAATTTCCAATTATATTGTGCCTGTCAAGTCATTCTATGCTATTAATGATATAACATTAAACGTAAAGAAAATCGGGAAATTCATGCCTGAGAATCGAAAGATAAAAGCAGATAGGTCATATATGCATGAGGAAATTTCTAAACTTCTCGACATTGCAGATGAAAGAATGAGAGTTGTTATCCTTTTACTGGCATCATCAGGTATCCGTATAGGTGCTTTTCAACATATTAGGTTGCGCAATCTGCAAGATATGAAATTAACTGTTTATGAAAATGATAGAGAAGAATATTTTACTTTCATAACTCCTGAATGCAACAAAGCAATTGACTTTTACATAGATATGCGTTCTCGTTATGGAGAAAAATTAAACGATGATTCCTATTTGATTAGGGAACAGTTTGATGTTAGATGTCCTGCAAAACCTAAATCGGTGGAAAGGTCAGCATTACAGTACAAATTATACGATTTATGTAAAAGGTGTGGGATAAATAAGAAGAATATTGCCGTTGCTCATGGATTTAGAAAATTCTTTACAACACAATTAGTAAATTCTAATGTTAAAAGTGAGATAAGAGAGATGTTATTAGGTCATAAGATAGGATTAGCATCCTGTTATTACAGACCAACTCAAGAAGATATGTATTCAGAATATGAGAAGGCAATAGACAACTTAACTATAGATCCTGCAAACAGACTGCAAAGAAAAGTTGAAACTTTAACTGTAGAAAAGTCTATTCTTGATAGCATAGCATCAAGGTTACAAGAATTAGAGAAAAAAATATGAAATGAAATTTTTATTTCATGATAAAATAAAATGATTTCCATAATTTGTGTATTTTGTCTGTCAACTTGTCTTATCAATATCTTCATCATCTAGGAATTTGACCCTTTCATTCACAAATTTATTAAGAGATTCATCTGAGTGTTCGTTTAATACTTCCTCGTAAATATCTTTATCAAAGTATCCATCAATAGGTTCAAGTATCATAGCCTTAAATTCATCTGGTTTTAATGCTGGTAATGCGTCAACTTCAACTTGATATAATTTATCATCATGTTTTTTCATAAATGCTTTTTTTCGTGAATCATTTAGGAGTTTCTCATATGTATCAGCGTCGACTTTTGTAGGTAGTTTGAAATCCTCAATTTGTTCATCTGTTATTGCTATCCGTTTAAAATCTATATCATACACGCCATATTGAACTAATTTATCTTCTATGACTTGTTGAATATTTTCACCGGTTGGATCCACATCTCCAAAATATAATATATGGATTTCCTTTTCCTTATTTTGTAGTCTTGCTAATCTTTCACAATTATTATAAAGATATGAAACGCTATGATATCCTCCAAAAGGAACGATAGCAACTTGTTTGTCACCTAATATAGATTTAAAAGTGCCTACCATCGCTTTTTTCTCTGTCCATATTTCCACATAATGTGGTTGATTGAGCCATCTAGGAAGTAATGATTCTTTATAAGTATCTCCGATATTCTTTAACTCATCTATACGAGCATCAATATATTCATCTGGTTCCCAATAGTTCAACTGAGAAGGGAAATCATGTATTATTTGTCTTGTTTCATCTGCAAAACAATCTATCTTAAAATCCTCATTATCAGGATCTTCCCTAGCCTAACGAGTTTTTTGACTTAACTTTTGATAATCAAATATTGTATTATGTATTACTTCAAATGAAAAAAGTCTATAGTGCAAGGCTCTAAGAGTTGGTTTGATACCCTGAGAAGTAAACGAATCAAGCGTCTCCTTAATTTTAGGCATAATTTGATTCCAATCCCTGGTATTTCTAGGACCAAATTTTTTTCTATTATATTTTATGGTATGAACTCTGTTACGTTGGGGATTTTCATGTTTCCAGTTTTGGACACGTTGGTTTATTTTTTGTTTATTTTTAAGACGGTACTGTCTATCGTATTCTTTTTTCTTGGCTTTGGCTTCAGGTGTTTGTTCAGAACTTCTGTCACGTTTTTTTTCAGACATTTTATTTTATCGATTCTATTTATTTAATTTCTGATAGGCTTGAATGCATTTGTTGATGATATCATCCATTGTATCACCATATACGCCTAACTTGGACAATTCCTTATGAGTTTCATCCCTAACTTTGATGAGTTTAGTCACTTCTTCCATATTCATTACTCGGTATAAATAAGTATATAAGTCTACCGAATAAACCGAATAGACGTAGTAAACCATAAATTAGTATACTGAGTTTACTATATTAGAAATGTCAGAATATAAGCAAATGAATGGTGTAAAGGTAAGACTATGCAAGTACAATTGTGGCACAAAGGTCGCATGGAATGATATGAAAAAATATTTCATAGAAGTAGATCATGATGAAGTACGGCATACTAAGGAGAGGTGTTTGGCATTCCAAGAAACTGATAAACAAAATGTTAACAATGCTGTGAAGAAAATAGAAAAAGAAAATCAAAGAACTACATTAACAGTTGATGAAATTGTTAGAAGGCTGCGATCGGTTGGTGTTAGTTTAGATTTTGATACCTTGTTCAGGAGTACAGAAGAAAAGAAATGAGACTGAAAAACTACACTAATATTCCTACTGAAAGAATTAGAGAAATGATCAAGTTTGTTAGACCATCCGGAATATCAAACTTTGATGTTAGAGTTAGTAACTGCACTTCTGGTTATAGAGGAAAAAGTTATTCCGAAGGTAGCGGATATCATGATACAGCAGATCCATTCATAGTTACTAGTATTCCGAAAACAGAATCAATGTTTCCTCATTATGAAGATCATTCTAAACCAGGATATATCAATACTTTAATCCTTAGTACAGAAGAAGCATTAGTTCATCTCATTGCTCATGAATTAAGACACCTATGGCAATCTAAACATAAAGGACATAGAGTTTGGGGATCAAGAGGTAAATTCTCAGAAAGAGATGCAGATGCTTATGCAATCAGAATGACAAGAAAATGGAGACGTGAAAATAAGAAATGACCAAAGTAGATAACCACGACATGTATTATCAGGATCAGAAAGAAGGTATCGTTGAAATTTTTGTTACTCTGCGATTACCGGTAAATATGTATGAAGCAGCAGCAGGATTATACAGAGTCGCAGACTTTAGATCCTTTGATGACTATGTAAGTAGTTGTGTGGTAGATGATCTTGAATTAATGACTCAGGGAGAAATGGCCGATGATATAGTAATTAAAAAGATAAGTCGTAAAAATTCTCCCTGGATGCAAAATCAAAAAGAACAGTGGTCCGGCGTACTTAAGAGACTAAAGAAACAAGATAAAATTGAAAAGAAAACCCATTGTAAAAAATGCGGTGAATGGAACGAATTGGATAGCAGTGTATGTGGAGAGTGTGGAGAAATAAGCAAATGACTCTAGAAATTCCAGTCCAATTCACACATTCAGTAAAGTTGGAGGATACTGCAAAAGGTATTAGGATATCAGTACATGTCTATACTAATGATTTAGAAACTGCAACTAATGAAACAATCAAACTCTATAAACATACGAAGGACTTGGCAGAACAGAATAAAATACCAATCGCACCTATGGAATTGATAGAAAAGAAATGATATCCTTTTATTTATTTTCCTTCAATTAACGTTTGAATGTGTTCCTCTCTGTTCTTCTTCTTTTCAATTAACGAATGAAGTTGTTCATCACTCTGTACCTTTTCGTCATCCATCTCTTGATATAATATTAGATGTACTAAATCCCCTACGAGTTGATTATTTGCTAGAGTCAATGATTGAAATCTTCTATGAATGTCTTTGATAGAATTGGTCAGTAAATCCCTTTCAACTTCTCTGAATCCATATTCAGGATTTATTGTTAAACGATTACGGGCGTTCTTTCTTTTCCTATCATTTAATATGATTTGTGCCTTGATTAGTTTTTCAATTGTTTTTAAAGTAGTTGGTCTTGACGCTAATTCATGCTTATCCATGAATTTAGTGATTTCTTCCTTTGTGATTCCTTCATCATCATCGCCATCATCATCTTGTTTATCGTCTTGCCTTCTAATAACCTGCTGTTTGTTAGCGATATATTTCAAAATAGCAATAGAGGCTTCACTTAAAAAGAAATTTTGTGTTTCATGTTGTTGAGCCTGTTCTTTGAAGCCTTTCCAATCTTCTTTCAGTTCTTGTATAATTTTGGTTAAATATTCTATGTGTTCTTCATAATACTTTGCCGACTCAATCCTGTATTTTTCTACTTCTTTGGTATCACGTTTGAGTTCTTTGAGATCTGCTGCGGTTGGGGTTTCTTTATTTGTCACTGTCTGTATCAACATAAGAAAATATATAAAATATACGGAAAGACCAAGTAGACGTATCACTGTGTAATCTAGTCAACTGTGTAAAACACTTTTATATCCCTCACAGCATAATACTTCCCATTAATGTTAATGTCTACATTTGATAAAGTGATTCAAACGAAAGAAGAAGAACAAACCCAAGACAAAAGAATTAGGATAATACATTCGTACCGAGTCAATAAAGACAGACCCACTCTCATAGTATCAATACCTCAGGATATAAGAAAGTTGTACAATCTAAATAAACGCTGCAGTTTGTATCTAATTCCAAAGAAAGACTGTTTTTGCCTCAAAAAGGTAGATTTGGAAGGAATTGAATAAGTAATTGACCGCTACTAATACCAGTAAAGAAAATAATGAACTTTTACATAGAATGGATAGGTTACTCTTACTGTTAGTCGAACATGCTGATAAACATGAAGACTGCTGCTTAAAGAAAGTGCTAAAATTTGTAAATGGAGATAATAATTAAATTTGAAAAGAAAAACATTTGGGACTTTTGCACAAGTCCAAGTGACGTCAATCGTAGTCGCACACAACAACCACCAACCAACCAAGATAGGAGATTGTAATGTATAGTAGTCTATTTCTCCACAACGACTTTAATAAACTATTCTGTACAATTTCATGCAGATTTTTTGTACAATCTTTGCGAAAAGTTTGCAAATTGTTGTTGTTTGCAGGCAAAGACTTTTTACCATTGAAAGGTCTGTTTCACGCTCAGTTTTACTCTTTTTTTGATAGATGTACTATACTATACTATTACATTATGAGTACTTGTATGTATGTATGTGTAGTTGTATGCTTATACATACAACTCCATAAAAGAGGAGGATCTTCTTAGAGTTGGAAGAAGGGAATATCCGGTTATGTGTAGTCATATCAAGTAAAACTGATAGGGAATTTAGGGCATGTATATATGGAAAGCATGGATATAAGAAAGGTGACTTATCAAAATGGCATGAAATAGCAATAAGGAACTTTATTCGCGAACAACAACAAAGTGCGGAAAACCTGCAAAGATTGTCATCTGAGGAAAAGGAAATTTTAAAATGCAAACGACTAATGCAACAACTTGGAAGATATTATCAGAATGAGGAAGTTCTTCCTATGACTTTAAGTCCTAATATGGCCCCATTCAATGAAAAGGTACTGATACATGGAATTAAAAAGGTAAGAGATGTTACAGATGACAGAACAGCAAGGGACTGGATTGACAGACTACTAAAATATCATTTTATTCAAAGACATGGACTAACCCATATCAGGATTTTAAATGACGGGTATTCTGATGAAGACCTAAAGACACGTCGTCCACTACCCAAAGAAGAGATTTCAGAGAAAGAGAAACAGGAGTTAAAGTAATTGACAGACAAGACTAAAGATAAAAAACTAGCAACACAAATGCGTAATGATAGTTTTAGACTAGAAAATGATATAAGATATAAAGACCCAAAGAATTTGAAACTTTATCAACTTCCTCTTTTTTACGAAATCAAAATACGTGAGGAAATAAAGGCTCTAGAAGATGAAATCGAACAGCAAGAGATAGTACAGGGAGAGATTATCTCATAATGAATACAGATGAACTTTTAGAGCGAATAGCAAATGCGTTAGAAAGAATAGCAGACGCATTAGAAGACAAATCCACAGATTATGGAAATCATGATTACATTCAATCTAATAAAACATTAGAAATAAAGGAGACTAGACAACTCATGCAGGATATTGTCAAATATTATAAGGACACTGAACCTTTTGTTAACGTAGAGAGAGGAACCAAACTACATATATATCGTTTTAGGGATACAATTGCCAAGATAAAAAACATAAAGAATACTAAATTTGAACATAGGAGACTAATTAAATCGATTAGAAAACTTGAAGAATATCAATTCGTTACTAAGGCAACAGCAGATATGTTTGAAGTATTAGACACTGGTAAAGATTGGAGCGAATTAAAATGAATGATATTGATATTCTAGAAGATATACAAACCCCCCTATTTTGTCATAACTGCGGTTCCTATATTTCAGATTCAGAACCATGTGTTTTTGTTAAAAGAATTGTATTATGTTCAAAGTGTGTAAGTAGTAATCCATTGCTAGGATTTGAGTAAGTAAATAATAGATTAGTTGATAGCAATGGATAATAAGATCCCTCTTGCACCTGTAGAAAACAAATGACGAATTATATTCAAATGAAATGTGCGATTTCTGGTTATGAATGGGAATTCAGTGAAAAGCAATATGAACTTCAACCATATTAAATATGTACGAATTGTACGCTTATAGGTCCTGATGAACCGGCTCATTACATTATATCAAGGGAGAAACTTGTCCCTTCTTTTATTAGAGAGAGGAAATCTATAATAGTATCAGAAGAGGAAATGAGAAAATTATATGAAGAATATTATCAACAGGCAGAAGAACATCATAAACGGATGAAAGAGGAATTAAGAAAAAGCGGATATAAGTCGACAATGAAAAAATCATATACGGAATCAGAATGAGGTTAATTTCTATACCAATGATAAAGAGACAGCAATCAATGAAGCAATTGCAACATATTTAGAAACTACACAAAAGTGTGAAAAGGAAAAAATATTAGTCGCACCTATGGAGATTATAGATAATAAGAAATGAGTGATAACAATGAAGAAAGACGTGAAGATAGAAGAAAAATGAGTCTAGAAGAAGATAAATCAATACTAGAAGAAAGGATTGATTTATTTGAAAAATCTTTAGCAAATACAGGGATTGGATTAAAACTAACAAGAGAAGAGATAATCAATATCATAAAGAGCAATCCAGCCAAGTTTCTAAAGTTACTAATGGAGATGGAAAGGTTTAGCCAAGAAATGATAGAGAGGGGTAGAGGTGTCACTAAATAAGATGACTAAAGTAGAAAGGAAATGTAAATGTATGAATTCTCTAATTTTGTAATAATATTAACAGGTGTTTGTTTTATGATTTCTTATCTGGAGAGGATAAAATAAAATGAAATGTGCCGATTGTCAGAAAGATACGAAATTGATAACATTTCGAAGCAAAGATGTATGTATAAATTGCGCATTAAAAAACCATGAAGAATATTTGCAAGAGTTTTATAAGCAGTGGGAATTTAAAGAAAAATAATTTATTTTATATTATATCCTTTTAGACTTAATCTTAATCCATCTAGTAAATCATCATAACTTGTTTGTTCTTTATCTAATGAATATTCATTTGCGTAACTAGTTCGCAATGACGTTATTAATTTTTCATATTTTTCTGATATTGCTAGATAGCCTTTATTTATCATTAAACATTTTACTCATCTGTTTCTTCGTTAGAGTCTTCAGGATCTTCACTTCCATCTTGTTCCTCTTCTGCCGCCTTTTCTCCTGTATTATTTTCCGCCGTATCATTTTCTACGTCTGATTGCTGCAGTACCAAGGTATTGTTGGTATTGTCATCGCTGTCGTTTGCCAGAGGAAATGGCACGTTAGCCCTAGAAAAAGTCATGTTATTTTCTGGCTGCTCTAAAACTCCTCCACCTTTTGGCAGCACGTCTTGACCTAATTTAGGAAC
>Ga0184623_10000114_pt1 | contig 31633 bp, 40 predicted proteins | sample PLM1_100_b1_FD_133138 | JGI IMG/M metagenome (GOLD analysis project Ga0184623, IMG submission 133138) | Groundwater sediment microbial communities from an aquifer in East River, Colorado, USA - PLM1_100_b1 | ecosystem: Environmental > Terrestrial > Soil > Riparian zone | place: USA: East River... | reverse complement strand
TGGGGATCCACTGAACGTTGTGGTCGATCTCCTCCAGCGCGCGAGCCCTGAGATTGCCGATCTCCATTGAGACAAACCACTGATCGGTGGCGCGGAAGATCACTGGATTCTTGCACCGCCAGCAATGCGGATAGGAGTGCGTCTCCTTGTCGTCCACTTTATTCAGAAGCAGCCCTTTCTCTTTCAGCTTCTGGGTAATGAGCGGGTTCGCTTCAAAGACTTTGAGGCCTTGAAACTCGGGAACTTCATCCGTGAAGCGGCCGCGGTTGTCAACGGGCGCAAAGACCTTGAGCAAAGGATTACTTAACGATAGCTCGTAGTCTTCCTGGCCGTGCCCCGGCGCGATATGGACACAACCGGTCCCCTGGTCTAGGGTGACGAACTTGCCGAGAACGACCGGAGACACGTCGTCAGCGAGTGGACGCCGACACTGCAAGATGTCAAACGCTATGCCCTTCGCCGTTCCTAACATTTGAACATGAGAGAAACCGCAAGCCTTCGCGACAGAATCAACCAACTCTTTGGCAATTACATATGCTTCGTTTCCGACTTTTACAACTGCATAAACATATTCAGGGTGGAGGCAGAGCGCTTGGTTCGCAGGCAGTGTCCACGGGGTCGTTGTCCAGATAACGACGGAAATCTGCCGCACCTCAGCAGGAATAGAAAGATTCCACTGCTTGGAAAGCTCGCTCGGAGGCTTCACAAACGGAAACTTCACGTAGATCGACGGCGAGGTGTGATCCTCGTACTCCACCTCGGCCTCCGCCAACGCCGTTTCGTCCACCGGACACCAAAGGACCGGCTTCTTGCCCTTGTACACGCCGCCGGCCTTTACGAATTTGCCGAACTCTCGGAGGATGGCGGCCTCGTAGTCGTAGGTCATCGTCAGGTACGGATTGTTCCAGTCGCCCAGCACGCCCAGACGCTGGAATTCCTCCCGCTGAATTTTGAAAAACTTCTCGGCGTACTCGCGGCAGAGCTTGCGGATCTCGACCTTGCCGAGCGTCTTCTTCTTGTCGCCCAACTCCTTCAATACTTGATGCTCGATCGGCAGGCCGTGGCAATCCCAACCCGGCACGTACGGCGCCTGATACCCTGCCATCGTCTTCGATTTGACGATGATGTCCTTGAGAACTTTGTTGAGGGCGTGGCCGATGTGAATGCGGCCGTTGGCGTACGGCGGGCCGTCGTGCAGCACGTAGAGCGGCTTGCCCTTGCCGGCTTCCTGGATCCGCTCGTAGAGGCGCTCGCGCTCCCAGCGGGCGAGGATCTCCGGCTCGCGCTGCGGGAGATTGGCCTTCATGGGAAAGGCGGTCTGCGGAAGATTGAGCGTGGCTTTGTAGTCCATCGGTCGTCGGCATCGTAGCACCCGCCTCCTATCAAATCAACGGGATCAGGCTGGCGGCAACGCGCAATTCCGGTATAATAGGGGCTACGCTATGACCTCCGGATTACTTACGGACATTCTGACGCCTTCGACTCCCCTCCTGGGGGACCCCAAAGCCCCGCTGCTCCTGGTGGAGTTTTCCGATTTCACCTGCGGGTACTGTGGACGGTTCTATAGGGAGACTCTTCCTCCGCTCAAGTCCACCTACCTCAAGCCCGGCAAGGTCCGCTTCGCCTACCGGGACTACCCGCGGGATGAGAAGGGGTGGGGCTTAGTCGCGGCCCATGCGGCGCGCTGCGCCGGCGAACAGGGGAAATTTTGGGAGATGCACGACAAGCTCTTCGACCAGCACGCAAACCTTGGCACAGGGGTGATCATGAAGCTCGCCAAAGCCGTGCAGCTGAACATACCCGCTTTTGAAGCCTGCATGGATTCGCAGAAGCACATCGAGGCGATCCTGGACGACCGCGACGAGGCGAAGCGGCTTGGCTTCCCCGGGACGCCAGGGTTTCTGCTCGTCCGGACGGACGGCAAACGCTTCACCGACGTCTCCAGGATCCCCGGCGCGCTCCCCCTCGCCAAGTTCAGCAGCGAAATCGACCGCCTCCTCAAGAAACGTTGAGCGGAGTTGCCACGAGGAAAGAGAGAGGAGTAGACTAATCCTCAAAGGGATAGTCCTTTAAACAGGGTCCGGTCCTATTGATATCAATGAACATCGTGGAAGGAGGGATTGTCATGAAACAGGTTTTTCTCTCTATTGGGCTCGTACTCGGGCTCCTCATTCTTGCAGTGGCTTGCGACTACGGTAAGTCCGGCGGTGGGACGCCAGCAGCAGATTCAGCGCTCATGTCCCCTGCCAGTTCGGCCGGACGGATGGACAACGATGAAGGCGTCGGACACTATAAGCAAGGCCACTGGGATGTGTCTGAAGGCCACTTCCGCAAGGCCATTACGGCCGATCCCAACCTGGCTGAGGCCCACTACAATCTTGCTTTGACGCTCGACAAGATGGGCAAGCATGAAGAGGCGACGACTGAATTCAAGAAGGCAGCCGAGCTGGCCCCAACAAATCCAGCGATTAAGGATTCGGCGATCCTGAAGAAACACATTGCCATGTAGGATTTTCAGGGGAGCTACGATTAGGGGCAGGTCAGTCGGAACGGGAAATCGGGATCACGTCTGTAGTTCCAATTCCCCGCTCATCATATAGAACCTCATGACCTGTCGCTGGGCTTCATCCAGTCCCCGGAATTCAGCGCCAATCATGATACGACGATTATCCTCCCGCGTGTTACGAACGACACAGGGCAACTCCAACTTGGAACGCCGGGGATCATCCAAGACGATCTTGGCGGTAAAGAATTGGCCTGGGGAGATGGATTTCAAGTAGTCGGTCAGAATGCGCATCCCCTGGATGAGTATCCCCTGGTCCGAAATATCAAGCACCTCACAGACTCGTTCGGTACTTTTGGGCTCCGACGGCACTGTGAAACTACCCATGAGCTTGACTCGCTTGCGAAGGCTCTTTCGATAGTTCAGCAGGACCAGGGAGGACACGCCGCAGGTGCATTTGTATTGGAAGGGGTTCGGCGGATTCGGCGGAAGTTCACTTAACTGACAGACTTTAAAGCCCTGGCAGTGGGGGCATACGACGTTGAATGTCTTTTGGGAAGTGACGTTTGCCTTTAATGGTTGTTCGGCCATCGCCCTGCCCTAAGCCCTAAGTGGATAGATGAGAAATACTACAAAATGGAGGGGCCAGTCAAGCACTGTCTTCAGCTGATCCACGCCACTGCTTGACAGGTGTTCAAGGGTGGCCTAGGCTAGGCCACCCTCATGTTAGGCTCAGGCCACTGGCTGGGCTTATTGGGTCTGGGCGGCTGATATGGAGGCCGGGCTGGGATGGAACGCCTCAAGATCGTCGTAAGATACGCCGACGGCAGGACCGTGAAAGGGGGTACTCAGGATTTCTTTCCGAACAAACCCCAGTTCCATCTCCTTCCGGCTGCTGCCGGGCCCTCGGACGAGGCGATGATGGTGCTCGTGAAAGAGCTGAAAGCGGTGTTCTTCGTGAAGGATTTCAACGGGAATCCGCAGTACAATGAGCAGAAAAAGTTTGCCGAAGGGGGGCACCATTCTGGTCGAAAGGTAGAGGTGACATTTGTGGATGGTGAGGTGCTGGTCGGGTCAACTATGGGGTACGACCCGCAGCGCCCTGGTTTTTTTCTCTTCCCAGCAGACCCCGAAACTAACAATCTGAGAGTCTTTGTGGTATCCGCAGCTGTGAGCAAAATCAGCAACTTGTAATTCTCAGCGAGTCACGCGCGCGGATTGCCAGTTGACGAGCCACACGCCGGCGAAAATCAGGACGATGCCGACCACTTCCTTGAGCCCAATGTGCTCGCCGAGGATGAGCGCCGAGAACACCAGCGCCGAGACGGGAATCAAGTTGACGAAGACGCCGGCGCGCGAGGGGCCGACCCCCTGCACGCCGTAGAGCCAGGCCTGCTGGCCGAGCGCGGTGGCGAACACGATCAGGTAGAGCAGCGCCATCCAGCCGGACACCGGCACGGATGCCGCCCCTGCCAGAACCATCTTCTGATCCGTCCAGAGCAAGGGAATCTGTAACAGGATCGAGAGCCCCAGCGTCGTCCAATTCACCGTGAGCGGAGAAAACCGTTCCATCGTGCGCCGCCCGCCGATGGTGTAGAGGGCCCAGCTCACCAGTCCCAACACGACGAGGATGCCGCCCAGCCAGGGATTCCCCCCTACTGCGGCATCACCCCCGCCGGCGGATACCAACGCGACTCCCGCGAACGAGAGGGCACAGCCGGCCCACACGGCACTGAACGGCACGTCGCGAATGAGCAGGGACGACAGCAGCGCCGTGATGACCGGGCTCGCGCCGATGATCACGCCCGCCGCTGCCGCGCCGATGTAGCGCAGCCCGAACAAGGTGAGTAGGTGATTGCCCAGGACGCCGAGACCAAGAAGAAAAAACAACCACACGTCCCGTGCTGAGAACTTGACCGTCCCGCCTTCCTGCCACCACCAGAGCGGGATCAGAATCGCCAGGGCTCCGGTGCCTCGCAGGACCGACACTTCCACTGCCGAGAACGAGCCGAGCGAGAATTTCTGGGCAACGATCGAGCCACCCCACACAAGGGCGGCTGTGACGAGCGCGCCGTACGCCGCGGGATCGGAAGGTTTTGCCGAAGGGGTCAAGCCGGAGCGGAGACGTCGAGCATGCGCTGGAGGGCGATCCGCGCCCAATGTTTGTCGTCGTCGGGGACGGAGATCTGGTTCACCACGTGTCCTTCGGCCAGGTTTTCCATCGCCCAGCAGAGGTGCGGCGCGTCGATCCGGAACATGGTGGAACACTGGCAGACGGTCGGAGATAGGAAATAGACCTGCTTGTCCGGTTGCCGGCGCTTGAGGCGGTTGACAAGGTTCAGCTCGGTGCCCACGCCCCAAATGGACCCCGGCTCCGCGGCGGACACGGTCTTGATGATGAACTCGGTCGAGCCGGCGAGATCGGCCAGGTTGACGACATCTTCATGGCATTCCGGGTGCACAATGATCTTGGTCCCCGGGTGCTTCTCGCGGAAGTAACGGACATGCGCGGCCTGAAACATCTGGTGCACACTGCAGTAACCCTTCCAAAGCAGGAGGCGCGCCCTCTTGATGGCCTCAGGGGTATGCCCGCCGTTGGGCTGGAACGGGTCCCAGACCAGCATGTCCTCGCGCGGGACGCCCATCTTGTTGGCCGTGTTGCGCCCGAGGTGCTCGTCCGGGAAGAAGAGAATTTTCTCCCGCCGCGCCCAGGCCCACTCGATCACCCGCCGCGCATTGGACGACGTGCAGGTGATCCCACCGTGCTCCCCGCAGAATGCCTTGAGGTCGGCCGCCGAATTGACATACACGACCGGCGTGACCGCCTCCTCGACCGGAAGAATCCGGCCCAGTTGCTCCCACGCCTGATCCACCTGCTCGATCTGGGCCATGTCGGCCATGGAGCAGCCGGCCGCCATGTCCGGCAGGATGACCGTCTGCTTGGTTTTACTGAGGATGTCGGCCGTCTCGGCCATGAAATGCACGCCGCAGAACACGATGTATTCATGGCTGGACCGGTCGGCCGCGATCTGGGAGAGCTTGAGCGAATCGCCTTCGATGTCCGCGTGGCGGATGACTTCGTCGCGCTGGTAATTGTGGCCCAGCACGATGACCCGATCGCCCAGCCTGCGCTTGGCCGCGTCCGTACGCTCCGCCAGCTCGTCCAGCGGCAGGTCGCGATAGGACTGAATCTCCGTCGGCTGGCTGATCAGGCACGTCGCTTTCGTCACGGCTCTCCTCCCCCTAAGAAACTCATTCTAGGAGTGCCTCTTCCCCTTTGTCAAATGAGCTGAAGGGTTGACAGCAAGAAAACCAAGCGTGTAAGCTGACTCTTACAAAGCTAGGGGAGCCTACTGCGGCTGAGAGCGCGGCCGATGACCTAACGGCGCCACGCACCCTCTGAACCTGATCTGGATAATACCAGCGCAGGGAAGCGAGCATGACCACATTCGCCAGCCAGCACCCGTCTCTCCTTTCCAGCGAAAGGACAAACCCTCTATGAGCACATCATCCATCACGACCCAACCCTTCCCGGCTTCTCGGAAGGTATATCTCGACGGCTCGCAGGGCATCCGCGTACCGATGCGTGAAGTCCGTCTCACGCCCACCAAGTCGTTCAAGAACGGGGCTGCCGAGGAAAACGCGCCGTTCCTGGTCTATGACACCTCGGGCCCCTATACCGACCCGGACGCCATGATCGACATCCGCCGGGGAATCGCGCCGTTGCGATGGCCGTGGATCATCGCGCGAGGGGATGTGGGAGAACTGCCCGGTGTCTCCTCCGAGTACGGACGCCTGCGCCTCGCCGATACCAAGCTGGACTCGCTGCGCTTCGCGCACCTTCGTCAGCCGCTGCGGGCCAAGGCCGGCCGGAACGTCACGCAGATGCACTACGCCCGCCAAGGGCTCATCACGCCCGAGATGGAATTCATCGCCATCCGCGAGAACTTGAAACGCCAGGCCGCGAGAGACCATGGTAACGGCAAGGGCAACGGGCATGGCGCAAACCGCCTCGCCTCCCAGCATCCCGGGAACTCGTGGGGCGCCAACATCCCGGCCGAGATCACGCCGGAGTTCGTCCGCGACGAGGTGGCGCGCGGGCGCGCGATCATTCCGGCAAACATCAACCATCCGGAAAGCGAGCCGATGATCATCGGCCGCAACTTCCTGGTGAAGATCAACGCGAACATCGGCAACTCCGCCGTGGCCTCCTCGATCGAGGAAGAAGTGGAGAAGATGATCTGGGCCACGCGCTGGGGCGCCGATACGGTTATGGACCTCTCCACCGGCAAGAACATCCACGAGACGCGGGAGTGGATCATCCGCAACGCGCCGGTGCCCATCGGCACCGTGCCCATCTATCAGGCGCTCGAAAAAGTCGGCGGCAAGGCCGAGGACCTGACCTGGGAAATCTACCGCGACACCTTGATCGAGCAAGCGGAGCAGGGCGTGGACTACTTCACCATCCACGCGGGCGTGCGACTGCGCTACGTGCCGCTGACGGCCAATCGCATCACCGGCATCGTCTCGCGCGGCGGGTCCATTCACGCCAAGTGGTGCCTGGCCCACCACGAGGAGAATTTCACCCACACGCACTTCGAGGAGATCTGCGAAATCATGAAGGCCTACGACGTGTCCTTCAGCCTGGGCGACGGGCTCCGGCCCGGCTCGATCGCGGACGCGAACGACGACGCCCAATTCGCGGAGCTGGAGACGCTGGGCGAGCTGACGACGATCGCCTGGCAGCATGACGTGCAGGTCATGATCGAGGGGCCCGGCCACGTGCCGATGCACATGATCCAGGTGAATATGGAGAAACAGCTTGCGGCATGCCATGAGGCGCCGTTCTACACGCTGGGGCCGCTCACGACCGATATCGCGCCGGGCTACGACCACATCACCTCCGGCATCGGCGCGGCCATGATCGGCTGGTTCGGCTGCGCGATGCTCTGCTACGTCACCCCCAAGGAGCATCTGGGGTTGCCCGACAAGGAAGATGTGAAGGCCGGCGTCATCACCTATAAGATCGCCGCGCACGCGGCGGATCTCGCGAAGGGGCACCCCGGCGCGCAGGCGCGCGACAACGCGCTGTCCAAGGCCCGCTTCGAGTTCCGCTGGGAGGACCAGTTCAACCTCTCGCTCGACCCCGACACGGCCAAATCGTTTCACGACGAGACCCTCCCGCAGGACGCCGCAAAGACGTCGCACTTCTGCTCGATGTGCGGCCCGCACTTCTGCTCGATGAAGATCACCGAAGACGTGCGGCAGTACGCCGCGGAGAAGGCGCTGGACGAGCAAACCGCCATTGAGGCCGGCATGAAAGAGAAATCGGAAGAGTTCAAGAAGGCGGGACTGGAAATCTATCAGTAGGGGCGGTTCGCGAACCGCCCTTACGCGAGGGCACACGCCATGGCGCATAAGAATAAATGGACGGCTCCGTTGCGGGAGCGCGACATCACCCGACAGATCGCCCGGGAATACTTTCAGGACTTCGACCGGCTCATCGAGAGCGACGTCATCGTCGTGGGAGCGGGCCCCTCCGGACTGCTCTGCGCGCGAGACCTCGCGTCCTTCGGCTTCAAGACGCTCCTGATCGAGCAAGCGCTGTTCTTGGGGGGCGGGTTCTGGTCCGGCGGCTATCTCATGAACAAGGCGACGATCTGCGCGCCAGCCGACAAGATCCTCGAAGAGTTCCACATCCCTGCGAAGCGGATCAAGGAATGCGAGGGCATGTTCATGGTGGACCCGCCCCACGCGACCGCCAAGCTGATCGCCGCTGCCTACGATGCGGGCGTCAAGGTCCTCAACCTGACCAAGGTCATCGATCTCGTTCTCCGCCGGGAGAACGTTCTGGAGGGCGTCGTCGTGAACTGGTCACCGGTCGAGCATGCAGGCCACGACGCCGTGCACGTGGACCCGATCGCGCTCGAGTCCAAGATCGTGGTAGACGCCACCGGCCATGACGCCGCCGTCGTCGCGCTGCTCAACCGTCGCGGGCTGTACAAGGCCGTCCCCGGCAACGGCGCGATGTGGGTGGAGCGGTCGGAAGAGCTCGTCGTGGAGAACACCCGCGAAGTGTATCCCAACTGCTTTCTGACCGGCCTGTCGGTGTCGGCCGTGGATGCATCCCCGCGCATGGGGCCCGCCTTCGGCGCCATGCTGCTCTCCGGACGGCGGGCGGCCGAGCTCGTCAAGAAGAAGTTGAAGCAGGAATAGGTGGATTTGCGGCAGACAGATCCGGCTTGGGGCAATCGGAAGATGGAGCCCGAGGACGACCAGAAAGCCGCGTGGGACTTGTTCCGCAAGGCTTATGAGCGCCAGATGAAGGGCGAGTTCGAAGAGGCGCTCAAGCTCTACACCGACTCCATCGAGCTCTATCCCACCGCCGAAGCCTATACGTTCCGGGGCTGGACCTACAGCTTCATGGGGATGCTCGATGAAGCAATCGAGGACTGTCACCGCGCCATCGCGGTGGACCCCGACTTCGGGAACCCATACAACGACATCGGGGTCTATCTGATCGAGAAGGGACAGTTCGATGACGCGATTGAATGGCTGGAACGAGCGACACACGCCAAACGATACGAAAACCCCGCGTTTCCGTACCTCAATCTGGGGCGCGTGTACGAGAAGAAACGGCATTGGGAGAAGGCCATGGAGTGCTACCAGCGCGCGCTGAAGATCAACCCGCAATACGATCTGGCGCAGAAAGCCTTCACCCGGCTCAGGGCCATGATGAATTAGCGGGTTGGGCGCCGATGTCGGACGCCCGGGCGGATGTAGGGGCGTGATTCATCACGCCCACGGGCGCAATAAATTGCGCCCCTACGAGCATGTCCGGGCTGCTCGGCGGCAGGACCCGCGAGAATAGGATAGGCCGTGGACAACAAAACCATTCTCGTCGCCGTGAGCGACGTCTTCTTCTATACGAAAGTCCGGGACGCGCTGAAGCCGCAAGGCTATACGCTCGAAAAGGCTCGAACAGAACGCGAAGTTTCCGAGAAGGCCGGCGCGCTGCACCCGGCGGCGGTGATCCTTAATATCAACGATGAAGCGCTGGATGCCTTCAAGGCGTTGGAAGCCCTCAAAGGCGACGAACGGTCGAAGGCCATTCCGGTCCTGGCGTTCGCCAACCACGAAGAAGTGGACAACTGGAAGCGGGCTCAGCAACTGGGAGTCACCAAGATCGTGTCGCGGAACGAATTCTCATCGAAGACACTGGCGCTGATCCAGGAGGTGGTGAGTACAGGAGGGGCGTCAGCGGCATGAAGCATTCCCGTCTATATAACGAGCACGCCAAGCGCGGCGCGTCGTTCACAGAACAGGCCGGCTGGGAAGTGCCCGCGCATTACGGAGACGCCGCTGCAGAACACCTGGCCGTGCGTCGCGACGTCGGTATCATGGACCTCTCCCAACGCGGGAAGATCAAGATCACCGGCGACGATCGGGTGAAGTGGCTGCAGAGCATCATCAGTAACGACATCCTGCCTCTGGCCGCAGGACAGGGCACGTATTCGAGCCTCCTCACGCACAAGGGGAAAATGCTCTCCTACTTCCGGGTGTATCAGCTCGGCGAGGCGCTGATGCTGGAGGACGTGGGAGAGATCGGCGACCTTACCTATTCGACGCTGCGCAAGTTTCTACTCTATGGCACCAAGGCCAAGATGGAGAATTGTACCGAGACGTGGGGGCTTCTGCTGATCAGCGGCACGAAGACGTTTGCTCTCGTCAAGAGCACATTCGGCACGGACCTGGCAGCGCTGAAGCCCCTGTCGTTCGTGCCCATGGACATTGAAGGGCACGAGGCCCTGCTGATCCGCACCGAAGAGACCGGCGAGGCCGACGTGGAAGTTCTCGTTCCGGCCGATGGCTTGAAGGCGGTATGGGACCGCCTGTGGGCCACGGGAGAAACAATGGGATTGAAGCTCTTTGGGACGCAAGCGCTGGAGACCTTGCGCGTCGAAGCCGGTCTTCCCAAAGCAGGACCGGATCTCAATGAAACCATCGTCCCTCCGGAAGCCAACCTGGAAGGGAAAGCCTTTAGTCTCACCAAGGGCTGTTATCCGGGACAGGAAGTGGTCGCCCGGATGGATACCTACGGCTCAATCCGTCGTCGCCTGGTGGGACTCGTTCTGGAAGACACGCTGGTCCCTCCTGCAGGCGCCAAGCTCTTCAGCGGAGAACGTGAAGTGGGTTGGGTGTCCAGTGCGGTTCGATCGCCGTCGCTCGGCAAAGTCATCGCCTTCGGCTTTCCGCTCCGCGACTTCACGCCTCCCGGCACCCCACTGACCGTGGAGATCAACGGCGAGCGCAAGTCCGCCACGGTCCACCCCCTGCCGTTCGTGAAAGGCTCGTAGGCTCGCCCCTATGACTCCTGCCGCCGAACAACGTGGACTGCGTCTCGAGCAGGAACTCCACCGGATGACCGAGATTCTGATCCGGGAGTACCAGCCCGAGAAGTTGATCCTCTTCGGATCGGTGGCGCAGGGCGATATCCATGAATGGAGCGACCTCGACCTGGTGGTGATCAAAAAGACCGAGAAGCCCTTGCTGGAGCGGACCGAGGAGGTCCTTCGCCTGATTCGCCCGAAAGTCGGGCTGGACGTGCTGGTCTATACCCCCGAAGAAGTGGAAGACCTGGTCGGCGAGCGGCGGGTCTTCGTGCTGGACGAAATTATCTATAAGGGAGCCGTGGCGTATGAGCGTCGGAAATAGGTGGGCCGCTTTCGCAGAGGAGGACGCGGCCATGGCCGAGGCCGCGAAAGGTTTGCGGTTGTGGAATCAGGTTTGTCTGCACGCCCAACAGGCCGCGGCCAAGTCGTTGAAGGCCTTCCTCGCCGAGCGTCACCGGCCCGTCCCGCAGGCCAGGCATCTGGCGGAATTGCTGGCGCTCTGCGCGGAAGCCGACCAGCACCTGTCCCGGTTCGAGGACCGCTGCTACGCCCTCGATAAATACCTGATCCCGTTGACCTACCCCGATGCCGTCCCGACCAGCCAGGCCGGCAGCCTGCCCACCGAAAAAGACGCCCAAGAAGCGCTCGCGATTCTCAAAGAACTCCGGGAAGCACTCAGAGTCGAGTAACACGCGGCGGCATCCGTGTAGGGGCGAGGCGTTGCCTCGCCCTCTGAGGGCGACCCGCCGGGTCGCCCCTACGACAGGACCCCGAGCCGCAGGCGGCAGGACCCGCTACATGACGGGAGAGCCGTGATGGTGAATCAGGAGCCACCGCCCCTGCTGCCGTTCATACAGGTTAGTGGCGAACACGCGCGATTCCTGTCCCTCGCCGTCCGTGCTGCTCGTGATGTTCTCCATGCAGAGCACCCACGCCACATCGCCCGCCACCTGGATCATGATGTCCGTGAGGCGGAATTGCATCGAGAAGGTGTTGTTGAAGATCATCACCCAGCTGTCGCGGACGGCCGGCCAACCGGACCGTAGACTCCAGCCGGGATGAATGCAGGTGACGTAGTCCTCCTTCGCCCACACTTCATCCATCTTTTTGATGTCGAGGCTCTCGAAGGCACTGTAAAATCCCTCATTGGCCTTCGCGACCTCCTCGATCATCTCCTGCAGCATGGGGGGAAAAGACTAGTCGCCTTCAGGCTCGGCGTGGCCGTGCTGGTGCTTGACGGTCTCTTCGTCGAACAGGTCCGCCATCTCGTCGGAAATATCTTCCTGCTCCGACGGATGCGGCACAACGGTGAGCTCCTTCTTCTTGGGCTCGCTCGGCTTGGGCTCTTCGGAGTCTTTGGGTTTTTTCGCCATGGCACTCCCTCGCGCTCTACGGGTCCGAACAGTCCCGCATGAACCCGCAGTTGCGGCAGATCAGCTTGCAGTGCACATCCAGCATGGGACAGCCACAGATGTCGCAGAGCTCGCCCGGAGACGCCAAGGGCGACAGGCTGGGAGGACTTGCCTCGCTATTCAGAAGATCCACAAACCAATCCTACTCCAAGCCCGAACGGATTTCCAGCGAGATGGTTAATCGGCGCGTATGACTCCCAGCATGGAATGCCCGTTGAGCGTGCATTGAAAGGGATAGGTCTTTCCCTTCACAGCGTAGAACCAGATCACGGCCTCTTGACCGGGATCGAGCAGCACGCGGGAGACGCGCTTCTCGCTGTATTCGACTGTGCCGGTCCCCTGAACCTGGATGAACGTCCCCGCCTCGAAGAGGCTGGGGGATATCACTTCGTGCTGAACCGGACCGTCTTCCCGGTTCTGCACCACCAGGACGGCGAAGTTATCGCCGGGGACCACGAGCGTATCGGGATGAAAACCGAGCTGCTCGATCGTGACGACATCGCCGAAGAACCGAGCCGAGCTCGAGGAAGGGAGAACGAGCAGCACGAGGGTCAGCACCAGGCCTGCGATGACGAACGGCCCGGGGATCTTCATGGCTTACCTCGCACACATTCATTATACAGGTAAGCCCGAGAATCTGCTGTGCAAGCAGGCTACTAAAAACCTCAGGCGTGGCCAATGGGCGCGCGCCACTCCCGTTTGTTCTTGAGAATCAGCGGGTCCAAGACATTCCCGCAGCAGACACAGCGCCAGCCGTAGAAGCTGAGAAACCCGCTGTCATCCATCATATCGTAGAATTGATCCTTCACCATCAAACCACGACACCGTAGGCACCGCATGGGAGTTCCTCCTTTCACATCAACGCCATACGCTTCGCGAGAAGCTTCACTTGCTGCTTGAGCCACCAGCACCGCACGACCACAGAGAGCCGTCGAGCCTTTTGCCGCCAGTGGTTCACCCTATATGACACCTGTACCTCCTACACCGTCTAGTCGCAGGCCGATCTTTCAATATTTATATAAAGCAAACCCAATGCCAGGCTCTCCCGCGTCAGGGCACAAGCAGAACCCTTTGATATGTTTTCCTTTACGAAAAAGAGGATCCTAGACGTGAATGGTTCTTCACCCTATTGGGGCTATCTTTTCCTGCACCTGCCGGAACTGCTCCAGGCTATCCTTGACTAGCTGGAAGACTTCTTGCTATGGGGAGGCCATGAACCAAGCGCGAAAGGCGGCCCTGGCGCGGGAATGGATCATCTTTGCCCTGAGCTTCGGCCTCGGCGGCCATGTGGCTCTGGGCTTCGTGCTGCACAACCCTTCGCCTGAGCGCTGGCAGGCGATGGGCTGGAACGCCGTCTTTTTCGGGGTGTTCGTGTACGTGACCGTGCAGGCCAGCCGCTCGATTTACTTGGCGATCCGCTCTCACCGCGCGAAACGCAACGTGTAACAAGAAAGGAAAACCTATGGGATCGCTGCAGAAGCCCAGTGAAAAAGAGGAAGAGTATTTTGCCCGGCAGGCCATCGAGCGGATGAAGAAGGAAGCCGCCGAGCGCCAGGCCCGGATGGCCGAAGAGGAGCCGAAGCGGCTCAAAGAGCTGCACTACATGCGCTGCCCCAAGTGCGGGCACCAGCTTGCAGAACTGGACTACAAGGGCATCAAGATCGACCGTTGCATGAACTGCCAGGGCGTCTGGCTCGACGCCGGCGAGTTAGAACTGGTTACCAAAAAGGAAGGCTACCTGGGCGGGATGCTGAAGCTGTTCAAGTAAAAGGGGGGCTGGCTCCAACGAGGTGCCTGTCCCCTTTCCATGACCAACTAAGGCATAAGGTAGACCCTCAGAATCTCCTCCTCGTGAGGACTTAAGTTCTCGAATTCAAGCGTGAGCAGAAGTCGGGCATTCTCGGGAATGATCCCTCGCACGACACAACACAATGTCAATCTGGACCGCAAACTATTATCTAAGACGACTTTGGCATAAAGAAGTTGGCCCTGATAAATAGCTTTAAACGAGTCGGTTGCTATTCGCATGCCTGTAGCCGAGATATCCAGTACAGTGCAGAGCCTTTCGATTTTCTTCGCTTCGGATGGCATCGTAAAAACACCCACCAGGGTGACTCGCTTCCGATAATTCCTTCGAGCATTCAACAGGACGTTGGTATGCGCACCGCAGGGACACTCATATTTGAATGGATGGCGCGAGTCCGGCGGGATGTCATCGAGTTTGAATACTTGCGACTGAGCGCAATGAGGACATATCACGGTAAAATTTCTTTGCGAAGTGATATACGTCACAATGGGTTGTTCAGCCATCTTTGTCCTATGTTAAGACTTAAGCCGACAGAAGAGGGCCTAAGGGGACAGGCTCCATTCGGAAATGGAGCCTGTCCCCTTTAGATGTAGTTGATCTTCGGGACGTCGTCTTTGCGGGACTTCCAATACGCGAGCTTGTTGAGCGCGTTGAGGTAGGCTTTCGCGGAGGCGACGATGATGTCGGTGTCGGCGCCGTGACCGGTGACCGTCTTCGGCCCCTCCTCCACCTTCACCATCACCTCGCCCTGCGCGTCCGTTCCACCCGTGATGGCCTTGACGACGTAGCTGATCAGCGTGCTCTTGGTCTGCGTCATCTGCGCGATCGTGCGATAGGCCGCATCCACCGGCCCGTCGCCTTTGCCGGCCTGCTTCGTGACTTTCCCGTCCATCTCGAGCTCGATCTGCGCGGTCGGCGTCATGTCGGTCCCGCTCTCCACGTGCAGGGCCTTGAGCTTATAGGTCTCCGGGATGGTCTGGAGCTCCTCGGCGACGATAGCCTCTAAGTCTTCCTCGTAGACTTCCTTCTTCTGGTCGGCCAGCCGCTTGAACCGCTCGAAGGCTTTGTTGAGTTCCTCATCAGTCAGCTTGTAGCCGAGCTCTTCCAGCCGCTGCTTGAAGGCGTGCCGGCCGGATAGCTTACCCATCACCAGCGTGCTCTTCCCCAACCCGATGGACTCGGGCCGCATGATCTCGTACGTCGTCTTTTCCTTGAGCAGCCCGTCCTGATGGATGCCCGAGGCATGCGCAAAGGCGTTGGCGCCGACGATGGCCTTGTTCGGCTGGACCACCATGCCGGTGATCTTGCTCACCAGCCGGCTGGTCTTGACGATCTCCTCCGTCACAATCTTGGTGTCCGCGCCGTAGAAGTCCTTGCGCGTGCGGAGGCCCATTACGATCTCTTCCAGCGACGCGTTGCCGGCCCGCTCCCCGATCCCGTTGATCGTGCACTCCACCTGCCCGGCGCCTTCCACGATGGCCGCCAGGGAATTGGCGACCGCCACACCGAGGTCATTGTGGCAGTGGACGGAGATCACCGCCTGCTTGATGTTGGGCACGTTCTCCCGGATCCCACGGATCAGCCTGCCGAACTCATGCGGCGTGGCGTATCCCACGGTGTCGGGAATGTTGACCGTCGAGGCCCCGGCCGCGATGACGGCCTCCAGCACCTCGTACAGGTACTTGGGGTCCGAACGGGTGGCGTCCATTGGCGAGAACTCCACGTCTTCCACGTAGCCGCGGGCGCGCGTGACCATTTCAACGGCCCGTACCCTGGCCTGTTCCCGCGTGAGCCGGAACTGGTGCTTGAGATGGATGTCCGACGTCGAGATGAAGGTGTGGATGCGGACCTTGGGCGCATCCTTCAACGCCTCCCAGGCCCGGTCCACATCCTCCGGCCGCGCGCGGGCCAGGCTGCAGATGATCGGCCCTTCCACTTCGTGCGCGATCCGTCGCACGGCTTCGAAGTCGCCCGGCGAGCTGTAGGCGAACCCTGCCTCGATGATGTCCACGCCGAGACGCGCGAGCTGCTTGGCCACCATTAGCTTCTCGTCGAGGTTCATCGCCGCGCCGGGAGACTGCTCGCCGTCCCGGAGCGTCGTATCGAATATGCGGATCAGCCGACTCATCTTATTTCTTCAACTCTCCAGACACTCTTTCCGGCTCGACGCCGCGCCGGACCGCGCGTCGCGCCAGGCCGAACGCCAACATCACCACGCCGGACAAGGCATAGCCGGCGAACAGCATGAACAACGCGATCTGAGGCGCCGCCGCGATCAGCATGATCACCAACACGCCCCAGACCAGGTACATGAAGCCTTCCCCGGCCAGGAATTTCACCCCCTTGAACTTCGTGTACCGGACCGTGCTGACCATCAAAAAGGCCAGGGCGAGGGTCACAATCAGGGTGAGCACCGGCTTCACCTCCTGGCCCACCCGGAGAATGTGGTGATCCAGGAGCATGAGCGAGGCCAAGACGCCGGCCGCTGCCGGGATCGGCAGTCCCATGAAATAACGGTTGTCCATCGTGCCCGTCAGAACATTGTACCGGGCCAGCCGGAGCGCGCCGCAGCCCACGAAAGCGAAGATCATGGCGAGCCCCAGTAAGCCGTACCCGCTCAGCGCCCACGAGTAGATCAGCACGCCCGGCGCGACGCCGAAGGACACGAGGTCCGCCAGGGAATCGTACTCAATGCCGAACTGGCTGGTGGTCTTGGTCCACCGGGCGGACTGGCCGTCCAGTACGTCGAAGACCAGCGCCACCAGGATAGCGATCGCTGCCTTCACATAGTTGGCGCCGAACACGGCCATGATCGCATAGAGGCCGCAAAACAGGTTCCCCGTCGTGAGCAGATTCGGCACGACGTAGATGACCTGCCGGCGGCGCTCCCGAAGCGATGTTCTCATTCTCATGGCAATACTCCTATCACCGATTCGCCCCCCACGACCCGGTCTCCGGTTTTCACCCGCAGCGTGGTCCCGATCGGCACATACAGATCCATGCGCGATCCGAACCGGATCAGCCCGTACCGCTCGCCCCGGGCCACCTGCTCCCCCTCAGACACCCAGCAGACGATGCGCCTTGCCACATACCCGGCGACCTGTACACATAGTATACAGCGTCCGGACTCCGTTTCGAGCAGCACCGCTGTTTGCTCGTTTTCCAGCGTCGCCTCCGGCTGGCTCGCCACCCGGAACCTGCCGGGAGAGTACACGACGGCCTTCACGACTCCCGCGCAGGGCGTCCGGTTGATGTGCACGTTCAGCGGATTCAGGAAGATACTGACCCGCACCGCCCGTTTCTTGAGAAAGCGCGGCTCCTCTTCCTCCACTACCGCCAGCACGCGGCCGTCGCCCGGCGACACGATCAGGTTGGGCCCGCCCGGCACCCGGCGGAGAGGATTGCGGAAGAACCACCCGATGAAGAGCGCCGCGGTGCCGAACAGCGAGCCGACGACCATCCAGCCGAGGGTCCAGGCGGCAACCGCCGGAACCGCAGCGGCGGCCAGGAAGGGCACGCCCTCCCGGGCGATCGGCCAGCCCCGCGCTCGGTCAGCCATCGTTCAGTTCTTGGTCTTGTCGACCAACTGATCTTTTTTCAGCCAGGGCATCATGGCACGCAGACGAGCCCCGACCTCCTCGATCGGATGCTGCTCGCCGCGCTTGAGCAGAGCGTTGTATTGCGGTCGGTTGGCCTGACACTCGAGCATCCATTCCTTGGCGAAACGCCCGCTCTGGATCTCCTCGAGAATACGCTTCATTTCCTTCCGGGTCTCGTCGGTGATGATGCGCGGCCCGCGAGTCACATCACCGTACTTGGCCGTCGTGCTGATCGAATAGCGCATGTTGGCGATGCCGCCCTGGTAGATCAGGTCCACGATCAGTTTCACTTCATGGAGACACTCAAAGTACGCCATCTCCGGCGAATAGCCCGCCTCGATCAGCGTTTCGTAGCCCGCCTGGATCAACGCGGTCAGCCCGCCGCACAGCACCACCTGCTCGCCGAAGAGGTCAGTCTCCGTCTCCTCGCGGAAGTTCGTCTCGATGATTCCGGCGCGGCCGCCCCCGATGGCAGAGCCGTAGGCCAGGCCTATCTGTTTGGTGTCGCCGGAGGGGTCCTGGTGCACGGCCAGCAGGCAGGGCACGCCGCTGCCCTTCGTGTATTCCGAGCGGACGAGATGCCCCGGGCCCTTAGGTGCGATCATGAACACGTTGATCATGGGCGGCGGGACGATCTGGCCGAAATGGATGTTGAACCCGTGGCCGAAGGCCAAATAGCTATTCTTCTTCATGTTCGGGCCGATCTCGGCGCGATAGATCCCGGCCTGCATTTCGTCCGGCGCCAAAATCATGACCACGTCGGCCCGCTTCACGGCATCCGCCACCGGCATGACTTTCAGCCCGGCCCGCTCGGCCTTCTGCCAGGACGCGCCTTCCCGCAGGCCGACGAGCACGTCCATGCCGCTCTCCTTCAGGTTCAGCGCGTGCGCGTGGCCCTGGCTGCCGAATCCGATGATCGCGATCGTCTTACCCTTCAGCACCTTCAGATCGGCGTCTTTATCGTAATAGATCTTCAACATGATCGGTTCCCTTCTCTACGGATGGGACAGTTACTTCTCTTCCTTCAGGATGCGCTTGGGCTGCGCGGCGGCCGGCCGGAGCTGCTCGCGCGCGATCGCGACCCGTCCCGTGCGGACCACTTCCTTGATGCCCAACGGCTGGAGCAGATTGATGGCCGCCTCGACTTTCTTGACGTCCCCCGTGACTTCGATCGTGTAGGTGGTCTGCGTGGAGTCCACCACCTTTCCCCGGAAGATGTCGGCGGTCCGGAGCGCTTCCGCCCGGTCCTCCTGCCGCGTATGGATCTTGATCAGCGCCGTCTCCCGCTCGACGAACTCGGTCTCGTTCAGGTCCACCACCTTGATGACGTCGATGACCTTGTTGAGCTGCTTCACGATCTGCTCGATGATCTTGTCGTCGCCTTTCGTCACGATCGTCATCATCGACATGGACGGGTCCAGTGTCGGGGCCACCGACAAGGTCTCGATGTTGTAGCCGCGGCCGCTGAACAGGTTGACCACGCGCGACAGCACGCCGAATTTATTCTCCACCAGCACCGAGATGATGTGCTCCACAAGAACTCCTCTAGTCGGGTTACGCCGTCAGAACGGTGTCTTTATCCTCGCCGGCCACCTTGGACGCCGGCTTCTCCCCACGCTTCATCTCCGGCGGATCCTCCAGGATCATCTCGTGGTTGGCACCGCCGGCCGGGATCATCGGGTAGCAATTCTCATAGGCGTCCACCTCGATGTCCACAAGGACCGGCTTGTCGGTCTTCAGCGACTCCTTGATCACATCATCCACTTCGGAGGCCTTCGTGGCCCGGAGGCCCACCGCGTTAAAGGCCTCCGCCATCTTCACGAAATCCGGGACCGTGTCCAGGTAGGACGAGGCGTAGCGGCCCTCATAGAAGAGGTCCTGCCACTGCCGCACCATGCCGTGGAAGTGGTTGTTCATGATGAAGGTCTTGACCGGCAGCTTGCTCACCATCGCGGTGGCCATCTCCTGCATATTCATCTGGATGCTCCCGTCGCCCGCGATGCAGAGCACCAGCTTGTCGCGGAAGGCGGCCTGCGCACCCATCGCCGCCGGCAGCCCGAAGCCCATCGTGCCCAGGCCACCGGAGGTCAGCCAGCGGCGCGGCTTGTTGAGCGGGAAGTGCTGGGCGGCCCACATCTGATGCTGGCCCACGTCGGTCGCCACGATCGGGTCCTTGTCCTTCGTCAACTGGTACAGACGGTCGATCGCGTATTGCGGCTTGATCTTCGCATCCGGCGGCTGCTGGTACGTCATCGGATGCGTGGTCCGCCACTCGTTGATCTGGTTCCACCAGGGCTTACGTTGCTCGATGGAATGGCCGTTCGGCGTCGCCTTGAGCATCGCGTTCAACTCGCGCAGGACGGTTTTGACGTCGCCCACGATCGGGATGTCCACGTGCACGTTCTTGCGGATCGACGTCGGATCGATGTCGATGTGGATGACCTTGGCCTCCGGGCAGAACTCCGACACCTTGCCGGTGACGCGGTCGTCGAACCGGGAGCCGATCGCGATAACGAGATCCGAATAATGAACCGCCATGTTGGAGGCATATGAACCGTGCATGCCCATCATGCCCAGCGACAGCTGATGGTTGGCGGGGAAGGCGCCGAGCGCCATGAGCGTCATGTCCACCGGAATCTGCGTCAGCTCGGCGAACTCCAGGAGCTCCGCGCTCGCGTTGGAAAAGATCGCGCCGCCACCCACGTAGATGATCGGCTTCTTGGCCTTGTGGATGGCGTCCACGGCCTGCTTGATCTGCCACTTGTTGCCTTCGTACGTCGGGTTGTAGCCCCGGATGGACACGCGATCTGGATACCGGAAGTCGCTGTTGTTCATCGCCACATCCTTCGGAATATCCACAAGCACGGGGCCGGGACGGCCGGTCATGGCGATATAGAAGGCCTCCTTGATGGTCTGCGCGAGGTCGTTCACGTCCTTGACCAGGAAGTTGTACTTGGTGCAGGGCCGGCTGATGCCGACATTGTCCGCCTCCTGGAAGGCGTCGTTGCCGATGAGATGGGTCGGGACCTGTCCCGTGAAGACGACGATGGGCACCGAGTCCATGTAAGCGTCCACCAGTGGGGTCACGATGTTGGTCATGCCCGGGCCGGAGGTGACCAGCGCGACGCCCGGCTTGCCGGTCGCCTTCGCGTACCCCTCCGCCATGTGGCCTGCGCCCTGCTCATGCCGCGTCAGGATGACCTCGACGTCCTTCTGCTGATGCAGCACGTCGAAGATCTTCAAGACGACGCCGCCCGGGAGTCCGAAGATGGTCTTCACCCCTTCGCGCTTCAGGCTCTCTACAAAGATTTCGGCACCCGTGAGTTTCATCACAGCCCTCTCCTCTCCATCCCAACAGACCTAAATGCCTTGTAAATCAGCGTAGTTGGAATGGACAACATATCATGGAAAGCCCCTGACGGTCAACTTCGGCCATGAATAATCCAGCCTACAGCTTTTCTGACACTCCACCTTGACAGAGCTTCCATGCACTCGCTACCGTGAGAACATCATGAATCGTCTCGTCGAGTGCGTACCCAATTTCAGCGAAGGCCGAAAGGCCAAAACCATTGAGGCGCTGGTCGCCGCCATTCACTCAGTCCCCGGCGTGGTCCTTCTGGACCGCCAGAGCGACGCCGATCACAATCGTTCGGTCCTGACCTTTATCGGCCCGCCCGAGTCCGTCGCCGAAGCCGCTTTTCGCGCGGCCGAAGAGGCCCTGCACCGCATCGACCTGACCACCCACCGCGGCGAGCATCCCCGCGTCGGCGCCACTGACGTGATGCCCTTCGTGCCGATCCGGGGCGTCACAATGGACGACTGCGTGCACCTCGCACGGCTCGTGGGACGCCGTCTGGCTGAGGAATTGCACATTCCGGTTTTTTTGTACGAGTACGCCGCCAAAACGCCGTTTCGCACGCGTGTCGAGGACATCCGGCGCGGAGGACTTGAGGAACTGGCCGAGCGGATGCGGATGAACCCGGAGTGGGCGCCGGACTTCGGGGACGCGAAGCTGCACCGGACGGCCGGGGCCACCATCGTGGGAGCGCGCCGGCCGCTGATCGCCTACAACGTGAACCTCGCCAGCAAAGACCTCGACCTCGCCAAAGCCATCGCGCTCAACGTCCGCGCGTCCAACGGCGGCCTGCCCTCCGTCAAGGCGGTTGGCATCGCGCTCAAGACCCGCAGCATCGTGCAGGTCTCCATGAACTTGACCAATCATGAGGAGACCCCGGTGCACCAGGCGTTCGAGGCGGTCAAGGAGGAAGCGGCCAAGCGCGGCGTCGCCGTTCACAGCAGCGAAGTGATCGGGTTGATCCCGGAAGCGGCCGTAGCCCAGGTCGTAGGACACTATCTGAAGCTGGAAAACTTCTCCATGCGCCAGGTCCTTGAGGCGCGGATGGCGCAGGTTCTCGCGCAGGACCTCTCCACCACGGTCGGGCCGTTTCTGGAGGCCGTGTCGGCTCCCAAGGCGGCTCCGGGAGGGGGCAGCGTCGCGGCCCTGACCGGCGCGGCCGCCGTGTCGCTGGGCGTGATGGTGGCCGGGCGCCTGCTCGAGAAGGAAAGCCAATCCGACAAAGTCGTCGCGCTCCGCTCGAAGCGTGACCTCTTGATCCAACTCCGAAACCGGCTCCAAGCCGCGATTCGTGAAGACGCCGCCGCTTACCACGCCGTCATCCAGAGCGTCAAGCGCCCTACGATCGATCCGGAACGAGACGCGGCCATGCAGCAGGCCCTCAGCGTCGCGATCGCGGTTCCGCTCGCCATTATGGAATTGGCTGTGACCGGCACGGAGGTTCTGCGCGAGCTGATTCCTTTCGCCACAGCGCCCATGGCCGCCGACCTCAAGGCCGGCGTCTTCATGGCCCGAGCCGCCGGCGAAGGCGCGCTGGCCTGCGTGAAAGCGAATCTGGACTCGCTCAAAGACGATCCCCGTGTCCCTGATCTGCTGAAGCAGCTCATCTCCTACGAAGAACGGCTCCAGAAACAACCTTGATCTTTCTGTGATGTTCGCACAAGTCGTCTCCGGTGGGCAGACGGGAGTGGACCGGGCGGCGCTGGATGTCGCGTTAGAGCTTGGCTTGCCCTGCGGCGGGTGGTGCCCCAAAGGGCGCAGGGCCGAAGATGGGGCCCTCGATCCCCGTTATCCGTTAATCGAAACGCCGTTGGAAGATTATTGGCAACGCACGGAATGGAACGTGCGCGATTCGGACGGGACGCTCGTCCTAACGCGGGGCACTCCGACGGAAGGGACGGCCTTCACCGTCGAGATCGCCAAAAAACTTGGAAAGCCGTGCCTGGTGTTGGACTTGAATGAAGCGCCCAAGGAATCAGCCGTAACGGCGTGGGCGGCGGAGCACAACGTGCGTGTCCTGAACGTCGCCGGCCCACGCGAAAGCAAGTGCCCCGGCATCTACGCGCAAGCCGCACAATTTCTGAGAACAGTTTTCTAAAGTCCAGCGGGTACGGGGTGGCGGCGAGTGGGACCCGGGCGGAGCGGAATGGCCTACAGCCGAGTCCTCAGGGCTGCGACGGCGTTGCGACCCGTTGCAATCGAGCGGGTGACACCGCATGGGCGCCCAGATGCAGCGTGGGGCGTACAGCCGGGTTCCGGGACTTCGACGGCGAAACGCCCAGCTGCGCTGGGCTATGCGGGGGCAGGACCCGCTCAAAGAGCAACGGGTTCCCCGTCGCACGTCCGGGTGACTCGCCAACAGGACCCCGGAAACCAGCGCAGGACGCGTTAACTTTCCATCATCTCCAAGCGGGCGTCGAATTCGTGGCCGCATTGGGTGCAGCAGACGCAGTCCCTCTCTACTGTGCCTTCATCCCTGGGGGCGGCCATCCCACCGCAGTCCGGACAGCGCCGCAGGTGAGGGGCCTCCTCATCCAGCGTTTCGAATTTTGAGCCCCTGAAGCAGTACACCAAATTGCCATCCAGCATCCAGGGTTTCCCGGCGTTGTCTACGACGGGCAAGGCGATGTAGTGGCGCGCGGCGTAATCCTCCCGCGCTTTCTGCGTGGCGAGTCCATCCTGAATCAGCTTGTTGGTTTTCGCGTCATACAACGCGTCGCCCTTCACGGTCACTTTGGCCGGCCCGATGTTCGTCTTCCCCATTTTTCACCTCAGGGTAAGGCGTTAGCATAATCGTTTCACAGTCCTTGTGCGATCATTGGCAAGTTGACCCGCCTGCGCATTGTCACTACAATGGCGCCGCCATGCCTGCGAAAACCCGCATCCACGCCCTGCTGGAAAAGGAGCGGACCCTCATCTTCCCCGGCGTGTACGACGCGCTGGGGGCGAAGCTGGTGGAGCGCGCGGGCTTTCCCCTGACCTTCATCTCCGGCTACAGCGTGGCGGCCACGCAGCTCGGGCTGCCGGACTTCGGCTACCTCACGCAGACCGAGATGGTCGCCACGGCAAAACGGGTCTGCACCTCGGTCAAGATCCCCATCATCATCGACGCGGACACGGGCTACGGCAACGCCCTCAACGTGATCCGCACGGTGAACGAGTTGATCGACGCCGGCGCCGCCGGCATGTTCCTGGAGGATCAGGTCTGGCCCAAGCGCTGCGGCCACATGCAGGGCAAGCGGGTCATCCCGGTCGACGAGCACGTGCAGAAGATCCGGGCCGCGGTGGACGCGCGCAAGGGCCGCGATTTCTTCATCGTCGCCCGCACGGACGCGAGGCAGGTGAACGGGTTGGAGGACGCGATCGCCCGGTGCAAACGTTACAAAGAGGCCGGCGCCGATGCGCTCTTCATCGAAGCGCCACGGAGCGTGGAGGAACTGAAGACGCTCGCCAAGGAGTTGCCGCCGCCGCTCGTCGCCAACATGCTGGAGGGCGGCGTGACGCCGCTGCTCACAAAGGACGAACTGGACAAGCTCGGTCTGCAGCTCATCGTCTGCCCTCTGACCGCGCTCTACGCCTCAGCCAAGGCCATGCAGGAGATGTTTGCGCTGATCAAATCTGCCGGCACGACGCGCGATGCGCTGGATCGCCTCATTCCTTTCCAGCAGTTCCACGACATCATCGGGCTCGATGCTTACTACAAGCTCGACGAGAAATACCGCACGCCGGATTCGTAGGGGCGCAATTTATTGCGCCCGCATTCCATATTAATTATTAATTCGGGCGTGATGAATCACGCCCCTACACCGATCCGAACCAACTGTAGCGGTAGCGGGCGATGAGGCGGTAGGCCAGATAGGCGAGCGGCCGGAGGAACGGCAGGCGCATCAAGACTTGAATGACACGGCCGCCGGGGAGGCCGGGCACCAGCGGGAGAAAAGCATCGAGACCGCGCCGGATCGTTCCGTCACGTTCTACTAGGAACGCGACGCACGGACGGCCAGGCGTGTACTCGGTGCCGAGACGGGATGCCGCCTCTTCGCTCTGATAAGGAACAAAGCGGACATCCTTATCTTCGCCGATCCGCTCCAGTCCTTCCTTAGCGGACACGCAGAGCCGGCACTGATCGTCATAGATCAGGATACGCATCTCACCCGCCCAGCTTCATGATCTGCTCCGGCAGCAACGGTTCGCGTTTCGCCAGGGCGAGGTTCTCCCGAACATGCTCCGCCTGCTTCATGCCGATCAGTGCCGTGCCGATCCCCGGAGTGGAGCGGACGAACTGCAGCGAGCGTTGGGCGTCGGTGCCGTCCCCCAACACCTGGTGGAGCTCGGCCGGAAGCCCGCGCGCGAGCTTCCCCTGCAGGATCGGCGCGCTGATCATGACGTAGATATTGAGCGCCTTGGCGGCCTCCAGCAGGCTCGTCGCCGAGCCGTCGAGGCTCTGCGTCTTCTCCACCAGCGCTTCGAGCATGCCGAGGTTGTACGGCAGCTGGATCGCCTTGAAGTGGTGGTTCTTTCCTCCCACCTCTTCCGCCAGACGCACCAGTGCCTCCAGGGAGAGATGGCCCTTGGACGTGGGCGGCACCCGATACCCCTCCCAGGTGGCGGTCCCGTATAGCCGGAGCTTGCCCTGCGTGACCGCTTCCTCCAGCGTCGTGAACGCCGCGCGCATGCGCGCCATGAACTCCTCGCGGGGCACCTGATCGAGCTGGGTTTCGGGATTGTGCAGGTAGTACAGGTCGAGACAGGCAATCCCGAGGTTGGCCAGACTGGCATCGATCTGATGGCGCAGGTACGTCGGCGTCATACAATGGCAGTCGGCCACGACATCCGACGGGCGGAAGATGCCCGGCATCACGAAGGCCTTCTGGATGTAGGCGTAGCCGTCGCGCGGGGGCGCGCCGTCATAGGGGATGAAGCCGCCCTTCGTCGCGATGAGCACTTCGTCGCGCCGGCAGGTTCCCGCGCGGATCATCTCGATCAGGGCCCGGCCGATCGCCCGCTCGCTCCGCTGGCAGCGATAATTGATCGCGCTGTCGATCACGTTGCATCCCGCCTCGACGGCCCGCATAATCGCCGTGAGATAGAGCGCGTCGGTCGCGTCGTCGTGTTTTCCCAGGTACGTGCCGAGGCCGATGGAGGACAGCACCAGCCCGCCAAGCCCTTCGCGGAAATGGTCCTGGCGCGCCGCACCCGCGCCGATCAGCCGGTCGCGGTAGCGCCTCGTCCCCTCCGCCGTGGCGTAGCCGTGGAGACTCATGCGCCGAACTGCTGCCGGCACCACGTCACGGCTTGCTCGACCTCCTCCGGCTTGTGAAAATTCACCGCTTTCTGGAAGGTTGTCGCCACGTACTCCTCGGTCATCTCGGTGCTCTCTTCGAATCCCGCGCCCCGGAGCACGGAGCGGAACTTGGCGACGGCCGGCTGCAAATAGTACTTCGCCTGCTTGGCCACTTCGTCCGTACCCAGGTCCTCCGGCGTCCCCTCGGACATCAGGAGCTTGATCTCATCAATCGCCATGCCCATCTGGCACAGCAGGCGGCCGTCGGGCGTGATTTCCAGCAGCCAGCCGTCGCCGCCCAAGTCCATCATCAAGGCGCCGCCCGCCTCCGACTCGTAGAAGGCCGGCTGGCTCCGACGCAGCTGCGAGCGCACGGCCGCCCAGGCCGGGTCGCTGGAGTGTGTGTCGCTCATGGTTCCCTCGCTTCGAGGCTATTATAGTTGACCGCAAGAATCTTTGCTCCTAGAATCCACCCATGTTTGGCGTGTGGAAGAGAAAGCCCGTGACCCCTGACGTCGTCATTTACACGAAACCTGACTGCCCGCTGTGCGACCAGGCCAAGGCCCTGCTCGAAGAGCTCCGTGCGGAGTTTCCCCACAACCTCATCGAAAAGGACGTCAACAGCGAGGAGAAGGCCAGGAAGTACTATGCCGACCGCGTCCCGATGATTCTGGTCAATAACCGCGAGGTGGCCGGCTATCCGCCGGAAGAGAAGTGGCTCAAGATCGCGCTCAAGAACGCCCACCGCCTCGACATGCGGCCCATGTAGAAAGGCGACAGCGCTCGCGAAAGGACGCCATGCCTCGACTCCTTGCCTATCTGGTCCTGGCCCTCCTTCTCTTTGCGGGATACCAGTGGTTGAATAAGAAACCGGCGGCGAGGCTGACGGCGCAGGCGCCGCCGCTGGTTGCCACTCCCGCGTCCTCCCCAATCACCCAGCAGACCCCGACTCTGTTCGAACCATCTCCCATTGCCGGCTCGCCGCAGGGGGGGCAGGATTTGGTCAAGATGGCCGCCAGCATACCCGCTTCATCCTATGCGGCGATGCTCCGCGAGATCAACCAGATGATCGAGCAAGGGAAAGAAGCGGAGGCCGAGGCCAAGCTCACCGCGCTTCCCCAGGAGGCGTTCGACGACCCGGCGGAGAAAACGTATTCCGCCATGCTCTGGAACAACCTGGGGGTCGTCCAGTCCAACTCGCGCGGAGCAGCAGCCGGAGTCGCAGCGTTTAAGAAGGCCGTGTCGCTCAATCCTGCCAATCCCCTGGCCCGCATCAACTTGACGTGGGCTCTGTGGAGGTTAAAGGATCCCGCCCTGACCCAGGACTTTCTGGAAAAGACTATCGGCGTGGCGCCCGATCAGCCGCTGCCTCATCTTGTGTTGGCCGACATGCTGTACGACAAGGACGATCTGGCAGGCGCAGCCACTCACTTGGAGCAGGCGACTCAGCATGCCGCACAAAATCCCAAGGTCCAACCCTACCTGCAATTCGTGACCGCCAAGGTCAAGCATGAAGCGAAGGTCGAGCAGAAGTTCGTCACGCGTGACAGCTCCCACTTCACCGTGAAGTTCGACGGGGATGAGGATCATACCCTCTGGGGCCGGGTGTCGGAAATCCTGGAGGACGCCTACCGGGAAATCGGGCAAAAGTTCAGCTACTATCCCAGCAAACCGATTACGGTCGTGCTGCACTCCAAAGAGACCTTCCAAGCCGCCACCGGCAGCCCGGCCTGGTCCGACGGCCTCTTCGATATGATCGGCGGGCGTATCAAGGTGCCCACGCGGGGAGCCCTCACCGACCAGGCCTGGCTGACCCGCGTGCTCCGGCACGAGTACGTCCATGCCCTACTGCACGACCGGGTGGGGGGGCGGCTTGGCGCGGTCCCGACCTGGCTGAACGAGGGTCTCGCCATGCAGTTGGCGGGCGATCCGTGGCCTGACCTCGATAAGTTGATCCACGGCCACGTGACGCTGATCAGTCTCAGCAATCTGGAAGGCCTGTGGATGGGGTTCCCTTCGAACGTCGCCACGGTCGCCTACCTCGAAGGGAACTCAGCCACCGCCTACATGATCGATCGGTACGGGATGGACAAGGTTCGGGAGGTCATCGGCCAACTCGCGGCCGGGCAGCCCATCGGCGCCGCCATCCAGGACCGTCTGTTCATTTCGTACGAGCAGTTCCAAGAGCGCTGGATCGACGAACTCAACGAGAAGATCAGGACGGGGAGAACATCGCAATGAAAGAACCCTTCGATGCCTGGCAGACACTTGTGCATTGAATAGAGAGGAGATACGCCATGGCGACCTACTTCATCCTCATCAACTGGACCGATCAGGGGATCAGGAACATCAAAGACTCGCCCAAGCGCGTGGACGCGGCCAAGAAGGCGGTCAAGGACATTGGGGGAGACGTGAAGGCGTTCTACATGCTCCAGGGAAGCTACGACGCCGTGCTCATCCTGGAGGCGCCCAACGACGAAGCGTTGGCGAAGTTTCTCCTCAAGATCGGCTCCCTCGGCAACGTCCGGACGACCACGCTGCGGGCCCATCCGGAAGCCGAGTACCGGAAGATCATCGGCGAGCTCGGGTGAGCGTCGCAGTATTTTTCGCCGTTGTCCTGTGCCTGTTCGTCGGGATCACGTCGCCCGCCATGGCGCAAGCCACCGACGCGCAATGCTACGATCAGGTTGAAAGCGCTGCCGACGAATCCTCCCGTCTGTGGAACGCCGGCCTGGCCGCGTTCAACAAGAAAAAATACGAGCGGGCGGCCAGGTTCTGGAGCCGAGACAAAAAGCTCGATCCGGAAAACTGGATGATCCGGGCCAAGCTCATTCAAGCCTATCAGGCGCTCGGCACGTGGGTGTCCCGTGAGGCGGAGCGCGCCGAACTCATGAAGCTCCGGACAAGCGGCGTGGTGGAAACCCTCTCGCAGGCCAAGCGCTACTGCCGGGATCAGTTCGTGGTAAAGGGCAAAAAGGTCCTGGCGTTCGAGTACTTTGAGCTGGAGGGCCCGCGCGCGATCCGCTACGCCTTCAGCGTGCGGAAAAAAGGCGGAGACGCCGAAGAGTCCCTGATCACGCTGGGGTCCTACGACGAGGTCAATGATTTTGCCGTGCAACTGGGGACCATCAAAGCCGGCGAGCGCATCTTTCATCTGGATTCCGGGAGCAAGACCTACGCGTTCTATATTCCCGAGCCTATCTACGACGAGGTGCGGAAAAAGGTCATGCTGGTCGTCGAAGGCAAGGCAAAAGAAATCTCGACAATGAAGAAATGAAGAGCAGCAGAACCTGCCCCCCCTTCCCATCAATAAATTCAGAGAGTTGAGCAATATTGACCAGACGCCAAGCGAAATAACTCCTATGTTAGAACCTTGGAGCAAGTGCACATGACTCAAACTCACAAGGAGGTATTTATGACTCGGCATCCTTACTCTCTGATGGTTCTCGTTCTCTCAATCTTTTTTCTGGCCGGCGGCTACCAAACGGCGACGGGAGATACGGTAAAGGAAACTGCCCTCGACGCGAAGATTACGGCATCGGTCAAGGGGCATCTTGCGAAGGACGATAAGCTTAAGACGCTGGTTCAGATCAGCGTCAGGACCGAAGATAAGATCGTGTATCTCACCGGCGCAGTTCCGACTCAGCAAGAAAAGGATCTGGCTGGGGAGGTTACGCGTAAGGTGGAGCACGTTCAAAAGGTCGTGAATAACATCGAAGTCAAACCCAAAACCGATAAGTAAGAAACACAAAGGGGGCCGGCAACTTTGATAAAGTTACCGGTCCCATTTGTTTTCCCACACCGTCCGAGAATGAAAACGGGGACTGGCACCTTGCGGAGCCGGTCCCCTTTTCGCGCTTTCATACCCTCATTTGACAGAGCATCCTCGCCAAGGTTTAATGGGGAGGCTCTTGAGTGAACCAACGCTCGCTGGTCTTTCTAGGAGAACTTCGCCATGAATATTCTTGTTGCCGTTGACGGTTCGGAGAATTCAGATCGCGCCGTGCAATACGCCGGCACCACGTTGAAGGACGCAAAGGGTGCGCAGATTACCCTCTTTCATGTCCTGAGAGCCCTCCCGCCCTCATTAATGGAGCATGGGGGATCTGAGAATCCGGCCACAGAGGCACAGCTGGGCGCGCAGCTACGGAAGGACCAGGACGCCTGGTACAAAAAGGAAACGGAAGCCGAATGCGACGTATTGACGAAGGCTCGCGACATGCTCGCCAAGACGGGCTTCGACACCACGCGGGTTCGCCTGAAATTCGGGCATGAGGACGACGTGGCTCGAAATATTCTGGAGGAGGCCCGAGAGGGAGGTCACGACACCGTGGTGGTGGGGCGTCACGGCGCCTCGCGGAAAAAACGCTTCTTCGGGGGTGGGGTCACGGATCAATTGCTCGGTGAATGCAAAGGCTTGACGATCTGGATCGTCGAATAACCGCGGAAAGGAGAATTCCCATGCGCCATGTCATGGCAGGGTTAGCGGTCGGACTGGGATTATCCATGGCGGGCAGCGTGTACGCCGAGGATGTCACGGTGTCTGAAAAATCATTAGGCTGTATCCGTGACGGGACCAAAATCAGAAACACATACATCAAGAACGCTGACCCGGAGAAACTGAAGGAGGCGGTGCGTATTTTCAAAAACAGCGTGCCGGACAAGGAATACCCCGTCGGCACGTTCCTGCAGCTCCTTCCGGGCGAGGTCATGGTCAAGCATCCGCGCGCGAAATTTCCAGACACCAATGGCTGGGAATTTTTTGCCCTGGAGCTCTCGGCGCAAGGCAGCAAGATTAAAATCCGGGGGGACAAGACGACCAATTTCCAGGGTGTGCCGTGCATGAGCTGCCATCAGCCGGCGGTTAAGTTCGACTTCGTTTGCGAAAAGGGCCACGGCTGCGCGCCCGTACCGCTCGACGATCCAAAAATCGCCGAACTCCAGGCCGCGGACCCACGCTGTCCCAAGAAATAGGGTAACAAAAAGGGGACAGGCACCTGATGGAGCCTGTCCCCTTTTTAGTGCGTATGGGAGTCGGGCTGTAAGCCGGATTCTGTGCCGCCTTGCGGCGGTGATGGTCATTTCTCTGGGACCCGGATTGCTCCGGGCCTCGTGCGGCCTACCCGAGGGCCCCGATCGGGCCGATCGTCGAGGAGCAGCACCGGTGTCCCGCTCCTCCTGCCCTCCTATTTGGCCTTGCTCCAGGTGACGCTTGCCGGCCAGCCGTGTCGCCACGACCGCGGTGGGCTCTTACCCCGCCTTTTCACCCTTGCCTGATCC
>Ga0184623_10000113_pt1 | contig 31657 bp, 25 predicted proteins | sample PLM1_100_b1_FD_133138 | JGI IMG/M metagenome (GOLD analysis project Ga0184623, IMG submission 133138) | Groundwater sediment microbial communities from an aquifer in East River, Colorado, USA - PLM1_100_b1 | ecosystem: Environmental > Terrestrial > Soil > Riparian zone | place: USA: East River... | reverse complement strand
TGGCGGCTCGACCGGGGCACGCTGCAGCCCGGCGAGCTGGTGCAGGTGGCCTACCTGTTTACGGTGATCGCGTTCCCCGTGCGGGTGATCGGCTGGCTGCTCGGAGAGCTGCCACGCAGCGTCGTCGGCTGGGACCGCGTCTCGGGCGTGCTCGACGCCACGGGAGAGACGGCCTATGGACCGGACCGCCTGCCCCGTGCCGCGGAGCCCGCGGGCCTCGGCGTGGAGGGCGTGGGTTTCGCGTACGACGGGACCGCCGTGCTGCACGGCGTCACGTTCGACGTGCCGGCGGGCCGGACGATCGCCGTCGTCGGGCCCACCGGGTCCGGCAAGTCGACCCTCGCCTCGCTGCTCGTGCGGCTGGTCGACCCCGGCACCGGCGCGGTGCTGGTCGACGGCATCGACCTGCGCGCAGTGCGGCGCGGCGAGGTCGCGGGCGCCGTGGCGATCGTCCCCCAGCAGGCGTTCCTCTTCGACGACACGGTGCGGGGCAACGTGACGCTCGGGCTGGAGGTCGCCGACGCTGCCGTCTGGGCCGCGCTGCGCGTCGCACAGGCCGACGGGTTCGTCGCGGCCCTGCCCGATGGCCTCGACACCCGCGTCGGGGAGCGGGGCACGTCGCTGTCGGGCGGGCAGCGGCAGCGGATCGCGCTGGCCCGCGCCCTGGTGCGCCGGCCCCGCTTGCTGGTGCTCGACGACGCGACATCGAGCGTCGACCCGCTGGTCGAGGCCCGGATCCTGAGCGGGCTCCGCGAGGCCCAGGACCGCATGACCGCGGTGGTCGTCGCCTACCGGACCGCGACGATCGCGCTCGCCGACGAGGCGGTCTACGTCGAGCACGGGCGGATCCTCGACCGCGGCAGCCACCGGGAGCTGCTCGGCCGGTCCGAGCGCTACCGGGCCCTGGTCACCGCGTATGAACTCGAGCAGGCCGAACGCCGCGCGCGGGCCGAGGACGAGAACGTCGCCTAGCTAGGAGGCCACAAACCGCCGCGATCTTGAGCTTTTTGCGACGAACACCGGCGTGTCGTCGAAAAAAGCTCAAGATCGCTGCAGGGGCGGCAGGGCAGAGGGCGGCAGGGGGCGGCAGGGGGCTGCAGAGGGCGGCAGGGCAGAGGGCGGCCGGGTGTCAGCGGCGTGGGCGACGCTGGGCGGCGAACCCGTCGGCGACAGCGGCCGCCAGCCTGAGGTAGGCCTCGCTCGTCGCCGGCCGAAGCTGGTCGAGGTCGACCACGCCGCCGATCTCGAGATGCGGGTCGTAGGGGATCTGCTCCACCGTCCGGCACCGCGCCGAGAAGTGGTCGTCGAGGCGATCTATGTCGATCTGGCTGCGGGGGCGGACCATGGAGATCACCGCAACCGACCGCTGCACCAGCTCGCCATAGCTGTGCTCCTCCAGCCAGTCGAGCGTCGCGCTCGCGCTGCGCGCGCTGTCGAGCGCCGGCGAGCTGAGGACCACGAGCGAGTCTGCGTGGCTGAGCACGCCCTTCATGGCGCTGTGCAGGAGCCCGGGGCCGCAGTCGGTGATGACCAGGTTGTAGAACCGTTCGAGGATGCCGACGGTGGCGCCGTACTCCGCGTCGGAGAAGGGAACGGCCGTGGCCGGGTCGCGCGGCGAGATGAGCGCCTCGAGGCCCGTGCCGGTGCGTGAGGTGAACGCCCGCACGTCGTCGTAGTCGGTGATCCGCCGCCGCGCCCGCACCAGGTCACGCACCGTGGCCTCGTGCTCCCGCTGGACCTTGTCGGCCATCGTGCCGCGGTCGGGGCTGGCGTCGACGGCGATAACCCGGTCGCCCCGCAGCGAGGCGAACACCGCGCCGAGCGCGACCGTCGTCGTCGTCTTGCCGACCCCGCCCTTCAGGCTGATCACGGCGACCCGGTGGCAGCCGCGTACCGGCGCACGCGCCCGGGCGCGGAGCTCGCGGGCGCGGACCTCGTTCGGCGACGGACCAGGGTTGACCAGGCCGGCTGTGGCGAGGTAGACGCGGCGGCGCCAGCCATCCCTCGGCCGGTGGCGGCGGGGGCGCAGCAGGTTCTCCGCCGTGAGGCTGTCGGAGGTGGGGCGGGGCCAGTCGTCGAGCCGGCGCGGCCGGGGCGTCAGGTCGGCTTCGCCCTCCTCAGGTTGAGCCGGGCCGGCCGGCGCCGGGTCGCCGGCTGCCTCGGGAAGGGTCGGGCCCGGCGAGTGCCGGGCCCGCCGGGGCGGCGGGCCGAGCGGGGCGGGCTGCTCCTCAACGACCTCTGGCGGCTCCGGTCGCGCAGGCGGGCCGGCGGACCGGGCCCACCCGCTCTCCGCGGCGCCCGAGCCGTTCGCCGACGCCCCGGGCTGCTCAGGGGCGCGGGCACGGTCGCCGAGGGAATCCTCACCGCGCGCCGGCATGTGTGTCCTCCGACCAGTACAGGGACCTGGGGGCGCCCGTCGCACGGGGGCAGTCGTACGGCGGAAGCTGTTCGTCCCGCCACAGGGTAAAGAATCGGGCCCGTCCTGTGTGCCTCGACCCAGGAGAAAACTCATGGGACACCCTCGGACGTTCTGAGCAACCATGGCGACGTGTCAGCTCCCAGCCCCGAAACCAGCACGAAGACCACCGCGGGTGGCCGCATCGGAGCGCTGGGCGAGCCGTCGGCCCTGCGCACGCTCCAGCGCGGCTGGTCGCTTTCGCCCGAGTTCCGCCGTGGCCTGTTCGGCACGTTGCTGCTCGCCGTCGTCGCCACCGCCGGGCGCTCGGTGGTCCCGATCGCGGTCCAGCAGACCGTCGACCGCGGCATCGCCGCGCCCGGCGGCCCGGACCTGGGCATGGTCTGGCGGGCCGTGGCGCTCGCGGCCGCCGCCGTCCTGATGACCGCTGCCGCCGCGGCCGTGATGAACGTCCGCCTCTACCGCGCGACCGAGTCCGGCCTGGCGACCCTGCGGCTGCGGGCGTTCCGGCACATCCACGACCTGTCGGTGCTCACCCAGAACACCGAGCGGCGCGGCGCCCTGGTCGCCAGGGTCACCAGCGACGTCGACACCATCAGCACATTCATGCAGTGGGGGGGCATCCTCCTGATCGTCAGCTCCGGCCAACTGGTCGTCGCGACGGTGCTCATGGCGATCTACTCCTGGCAGCTCACGCTCCTCGTCTGGGCGTGCTTCCTGCCGCTGTTCGTGCTGTTGCCGAGGTTCCAGCGGAAGGTCTCGGTCGGCTACGGCCGGGTCCGCGACCGGGTCGGCGGAATGCTCGCCGCGATCTCGGAGTCAGTGGTCGGGGCCCCGGTCGTGCGAGCCTACGGGGTCGAGGAGCGGACCGCGGAGCGCATCGACAAGGCCGTCGAGCGGCACCGGCGAGCTGCCGTGGGCGCCCAGCGGCTGGTCGTGCTCACGTTCTCCACCGGTGAGCTGGCCGCCGCCGTCGCGACCGCGGCGATCGTGGTGGGCGGTGTGCTGCTCGGCGTCGACGGCCAGATCACGCTTGGCCAGTTGCTGGCGTTCCTCTTTCTCGTCACGCTCTTCGTCGTCCCGGTCCAGGTCGGCACCGAGGTCCTGAACGAAGCGCAGAACGCGATCGCGGGCTGGCGCAGGGTGCTCGCCGTTCTCGACACCGAACCCGACGTCGCCGACCCCGGCGAGGCCGGCACGGCACTGCCCCGCGGCCCGATCGACGTGCGTTTCGAGCACGTGTCGTTCGCCTACCCGGCCGGGCCGACCGTGCTGCACGACATAGACCTGGCCGTCGCCGCGGGGAGCCGGATCGCGGTCGTCGGGGAGACCGGCTCAGGCAAGACGACGTTCGCCAAACTGCTCACCCGGCTGATGGACCCCACGGCCGGGCGCGTCGTCGTGGCCGGTGTCGACCTGCGGGAGGTGCGGTTCTCGTCCCTTCGGCGGCGCCTGGTGATGGTGCCGCAGGACGGCTACCTGTTCGAGGCGAGCGTGGGTGACAACATCCGCTACGGGCGACCGGAGGCAGCCGACGAAGAGATCGCCCTCGCGCTGACCGAACTGGGCCTGGCCGACTGGCTGGCCGGACTCCCGCAGGGGCTGGCCACGCCGGTCGGCCAGCGGGGCGAGTCGCTCTCGGCCGGCGAGCGCCAGTTCGTCGCGCTCGCCCGGGCCTACCTCGCCGACCCCGACCTGCTGGTGCTCGACGAGGCGACATCGGCGGTCGACCCGGCGACCGAGGTCCGCATCAACCGGGCGCTGGAGGGACTCACCCGCGGCCGCACCGCGGTCAGCATCGCCCACCGGCTGTCCACAGCGGAGGCGGCCGATGAGGTGATCGTCTTCGCCGGCGGCCGGGTCGTCGAGCGCGGCCCGCACGCCGACCTGGTCGGCAGCGGCGGCGGGTATGCCGCGCTGCACGCCTCGTGGGCCGCCCGTCGCTGAGCCACTGGAGCGGCGAGCCGACAAGCGAGCGGAGTGGTCGACCGCCGATCGCGAAGCGTGGCCGCGGCCGCCCGCGAAGCGAGCGAGGAGGGGAGCGCGACCATGAACACGGAGCGGCGAGCCGACGAGCGAGCGGAGTGGTCGACCCCCTATCGCGCGGCGTGGCCGGGGTCGCCCGCGAAGCGAGGGAGGAGGCGAGCGCGACCATGAACACGGAGCGGCGAGCCGACGAGCGAGCGGAGTGGTCGACCGCCGATCGCGAAGCGTGGCCGCGGCCGCCCGCGAAGCGAGCGAGGAGGGGAGCGCGACCATGGGCACGGGCCAGGGGCCAGGGACAATGGGCGCATGGCTCCTCCGTCCCACCTCGATCCCGCGATCGCCGCCCGGCTCAAACGCGACGCCGCGGGCCTGGTCGTGGCGGTCGCCCAGCAGCACGACACCGGCGAGGTGCTGATGGTCGGCTGGATGGACGACGAGGCGCTGCACCGCACGCTCACCTCCGGCCGGGTGACCTACTGGAGCCGCAGCCGCCGGGCGCACTGGCAGAAGGGCGACACCTCGGGGCACCGGCAGTGGGTGCGGTCGGTCGCTCTCGACTGCGACGGCGACACGGTGCTCGTGCAGGTCGAGCAGGAGGGAGCGGCCTGCCACACCGGCGACCGCACCTGCTTCGACGCCGGCCGGCTGACGGCGGACGTGGGTGAGCGCGACGACGCTGCTGCCCGATCCGAGAGACTATGTCCATGACAACCGGCGCCGTTGCCCCCGACCTCGACACGTTCGCGAAACTCGCTGCCGAGCAAGCCGTCGTGCCGGTCACCCGGCGGCTGCTGGCCGACGGCGAGACCCCTGTCGGCGTCTACCGCAAGCTGGCCGGCGAACGCGCCGGGACTTTCCTGCTCGAGTCGGCGGAGCACGGGCGGGTCTGGTCTCGCTACTCCTTCGTCGGGGTGCGCAGCGCCGCGACCCTGACCGAGCGCGGTGGAGCGGCCCACTGGCTGGGCGATCCGCCGTCAGCGGTGCCGACCGAGGGCGACCCGCTGCGCGCTGTCCGCGCCACGGTCGAGGCGCTCCGCTCGCCGCGCGACGTCACGCTGCCGCCGCTAACCGGCGGCCTGGTCGGCTACATCGGCTACGACGCTGTGCGCCGGCTGGAGCGGCTGCCGTCGCTCGCCCGCGACGACCTGGCCATCCCCGAGCTCGCGTTGCTCCTTGCGACCGATCTCGCCGTGCTCGACCACGCCGACGGCTCGGTGCTGCTGGTCGCCAACGCCATCGACGCGGCTGCCGATCCCCAGGGCGCCTACGCCGACGCCCTCGCGCGGCTCGACCAGATGGTGCGCGACCTCGGGCAGCCGGCGGCCGCATCCGTCGCGACGATCGACGAGAACCCCAGCCCGAACTTCGTCTCCCGGACGGAGCGCGGCGACTACATGGCGGCGGTCGAGCGGGCAAAGGAGGAGATCCGGGCCGGCGAGGCCTTCCAGGTCGTCATCAGCCAAAGGTTCGAGATGAGCACCGCGGCCAGCGCGCTCGACATCTACCGCGTGCTGCGCGTGACCAACCCCAGCCCGTACATGTACCTCATCCGGTTCGAGGGGTTCGACGTCGTCGGCTCGAGCCCGGAGGCGCTGGTGAAGGTCGACTCCGGGCGGGCGATGATGCACCCGATCGCCGGCACCCGCTGGCGGGGGGCGAGTCCTGAGGAGGACGCCGCGCTCGCCGCCGAGCTGCTCGCCGACCCGAAAGAGCGGGCCGAGCACCTCATGCTGGTCGACCTGGGCCGCAACGACCTGGGCCGGGTGTGCGCCGCGGGCACCGTCGAGGTGGTCGACTTCATGTCGGTGGAGCGTTACAGCCACGTCATGCACATTGTCTCGACCGTGGTGGGCCAGGTCGCCGAGGGGCGCACGGCGTACGACGTCCTGGCCGCCTCCTTTCCTGCCGGCACACTGTCCGGCGCGCCCAAGCCGCGGGCCATGGAGATCATCGAGGAGCTCGAGCCAACCCGCCGGGCGCTCTACGGCGGGGTGGTGGGCTACCTCGACTTCACCGGCGACCTCGACACGGCCATCGCGATCAGGACCGCCCTGCTCCGCGACGGAACGGCCTACGTCCAGGCCGGCGGCGGGATCGTCGCCGACTCCGACCCGGCGGCGGAGGACCAGGAGTCGCGCAACAAGGCCGCCGCTGTGCTCAGCGCCATCGCGGCCGCCGAGACGCTGCGACCCGCGCAGGCGTGAGCGAGGCCTACGCGTGAGCGAGCGGAGCGAGCGAACCAGAAGGCAGAGGGCTTGGGCTCGGGCCGCTTCCGAGCGAAGCGAGGCCTACGCGTGAGCGAGCGGAGCGAGCGAACCAGAAGGCAGAGGGCTTGGGCTCGGGCCGCTTCCGAGCGAAGCGAGGCCTACGCGTGAGCCGGTCCGCCCGCCGCCGGGAGTATGCCCTGGGGCTGGCCCTCTGCCTGGTGGGGGCGGTCCTGCTGCTGGTCGCGGCCGGCCGGCCGTGGACGACCCTGGTCGTCGAGGTGGCGCCCGAGCTGCCGCGATCGACCGTTGTGCAGACCGGGCGCGCTCTCGCCCCGCTGGGAGCGGCCGCGGGAGTGGCCGGGCTGGCGGCGGTGGCTGGTGTGGTCGCCACGCGTGGCTGGCCCCGGCGCGTCCTGGGGATGCTGGCCGCCCTGTTCGGGCTCGCGGCGGCGCTCGCCCCGCGCGGCCCGGAGGCCGTGGCCGGGCGGGTGGTCGCGGCGGAGACCACGCTTTGGCCCTCGGTCGGCGTGGCCGGTGGCGTGCTGTTGCTCGCAGGTGGTGTGCTCGTGGCCGTGCGGGGTCACCGATGGGCTGCGATGGGCCGCCGCTACGACGCCCCAGCGGCGCGTCGCGGCCCGGCCGGCGACCCGGGCGAGCTCTGGGAGGCCATCGACCGGGGCGACGACCCGACGGTCGACCGGGCATGACCGAGTCCAGCGGCGGGGGCTTGGTGCTCGTCGTCGAGGACGAGCGGCCGATCGCCGACCTGATGCGGCTCTACCTGAGCCGCGACGGCTTCGGCGTGCAGGTCGAGGCCGACGGGCGGGCCGGGCTGGCGGCCGCGCGCTCGCTGCGCCCGGTCGCGATCGTGCTCGACATCGGCGTGCCTGAGATAGACGGCATCGAGGTCTGCCGCCGGCTGCGATCCGACGGCGACTGGACGCCGGTCCTCTTCGTGACCGCCCGCGACGACGAGGTCGACCGGATCGTCGGGCTCGAGCTGGGCGGCGACGACTACATCACCAAGCCGTTCTCCCCGCGGGAGCTGGTCGCGCGCGTGCGAACCGTCCTTCGCCGGGCGAACGGGCCGCCGGGTGACCAGCCACCGCTGCAGCTCGGCGGCATCCTCCTCGACCAGGCCCGGCGGCGGGTCACCGTGACCGGCCAGGACGTCAACCTGACCGCGACCGAGTTCGACCTGCTGGCCCACCTCATGCGGCGGCCGGGCCGGGTCTACAGCCGCGAGCAGTTGCTGTCCGAGGTGTGGGGCTACGCCGCCGCGGCCGGCACGCGCACGGTCGACGTGCACGTCGCTCAACTGCGCGGCAAGCTCGGCCCGGCCAGCCCCATCAGGACGGTGCGCGGCGTGGGGTACGCCGCAGATGCCTGAACCGTCGCCGGCGCCGCTGTCCTTCCGGCCGACGCTCGCCGCCCGGATGATCCTCGTTACCGTGCTCGTGGCGCTCGTGTCGGTGCTGGTCACCGGGCTAGCGCTGCTCGGGCTGGTACGCGGGGCGGCCGAGCACCAGGCGCGGGTGACGCTCGGCCGGCAGGCCGACGTCGCAGTCGAGGTCGGGGAGCGCGGGCAGCGGGCTCGCCCGTCCCGGCCAGGGCTGCGGGTCGTGCTGGCTCGGCAGGGCATCGAGCTGATCGTCATCCGGCCCGGGCGGGCCGCGCCTGCCCGCGCCGATCCGGCTGACGTGGCCGAACTCGCCGCCGGCCGCCCGGTGTCGGCGGCGCGCGAAGTCGCCGGGCAGCGGGTGCTCGTCGAGGGCCGGCCCGACGGCGCGGGCGGCGGCGTGCTCCTCCACCAGCCGGCGGGAGTCGCCGACCAGCAAGCCGGCGGGCCCCGGCGGCGGCTTGCGGTCGCCGCTGCCCTGGGCCTCGCCGGTGGGGCGCTGGCCGGCGTGGTCGCCGCCCGGCGGCTGGCGCGACCGTTGCAGCGGGCCGCGGCGGCTGCCCACCGGCTGTCGACGGGCGCGCGCGACGTCCGCCTCGACCCGGAAGGGCCGGCCGAGGTGGCCGAGGTCGCCGACGCGCTTAACCGCCTCACGGCGGCGCTGGCCAGCAGCGAAGGGCGGCAGCGGCAGTTCCTGCTCTCCGTCTCCCATGAGCTGCGCACGCCCCTCACGGCGGTCCGGGGCTACGCCGAGGCCCTCGCAGACGGCGTCATCGCCAGCCCGGACGACGTGCTCAGGACGGGGGCGACCATGCGCGCGGAGGCCGGCCGCCTGGAACGGCTCGTCTCGGACCTCCTGGACCTGGCCCGCCTGGGCGCCGACGACTTCCGCGTCGACCTCGCGCCGGTCGACCTGGCGGCGCTGGTCCGCACGGCCGGGGCAGTCTGGAGGGACCGCTGCGGCCGAGAGGGCGTCGAGTTGCGGGTCGAGGTCCCTGACGGGGCGCTGGTGGTGACGACAGACGCGACGCGGGTCCGGCAGATCCTCGACGGCCTGGCCGAGAACGCCCTCCGGGTGACGCCGTCCGGCGCTCCCATCGTGCTGGCCGCCGGCTGGCCCGACGGCTCGGGGGCGGCGTTCGTCGAGGTCCGCGACGGCGGGCCAGGGCTGACGCCCGACGACCTCTCGGTCGCGTTCGAGCCGGGAGCGCTGCACGAGAGGTACCGGGGGGTGCGGACGGTCGGAACGGGAGTGGGCCTCGCCCTCGTGGCTCGGCTGGCGGCGCGCCTCGGCGGCCGCGCCGTCGCGGGGGCCGCGGCGGAGGGCGGGGCGCGGTTCGCCGTCCTCCTGCCCGCCTCCCCAGACCGCCATCCGCTGCCGCGATCTTGAGCTTTCCGGGGGCGAACCTCGGCGTTCGCCCCCGGAAAGCTCAAGATCGCGGCGGGGGCGCCCGCGAAGGAGACTCTCCCGGGCCGGATACCATCGTCGCGGTATGCAGTCCAGCTACCGCTGGTGACGACCGAGGGGACCACCGCGTGAGCGTGCTCGACGAGATCCTCGACGGCGTCCGCACTGACCTCGCCGAGCGTCAGAGCCGGGTAGCGCTCGAGGAGCTCCGCCAGCGCGCCGAACGTGCGCCGGTTGCGAAGGATCCGACGCCTGTGCTCCGCTCTGCCGGGGTCTCCGTGATCGCGGAGGTCAAGCGATCCAGCCCGTCCAAGGGCGCGCTCGCGGCCATCGCCGATCCGGCCGGCCTGGCCCACGACTACGAGTCCGGCGGCGCTGTCGCGATCAGCGTCCTCACCGAGCGCAGGTGGTTCGGGGGCAGCCCAGAAGACCTCGCGGCCGTGCGCGCGGCGGTCGACATCCCGATCCTCTGCAAGGACTTCATCGTCAGCAGCTACCAGCTGTGGGAGGCCCGCGCCAACGGCGCCGACCTGGCGCTCCTCCTGGTCGTCGCGCTCGAGCAGAACGCCCTGATATCCCTGATCGAGCGGGCCAAGTCGATCGGGCTGACTCCGCTAGTCGAGTGCCACACCGCCGAAGAGGTCGACCGGGCCGCCGACGCCGGGGCGCGCCTGATCGGCATCAACGCCCGCGACCTCACCACGCTCGATGTCGACCGGACGGTCTTCGCCCGGCTCTCGCCGCGGGTGCCGGACGGCCTTGTCAAGATCGCCGAGTCGGGCGTGCGCGGCCCGCACGACGTGATCGAGTACGCCCGCGCCGGCGCCGACGCCGTGCTGGTCGGCGAGAGCCTGGTGACCGGCCGCGATCCGCGCTCGGCGGTGGCCGACCTCGTCGCGGCCGGAGCGCACCCCGCGCTGAAGCAGGGCCGCTCGTGACCGTCCCCACGGTCCCTGACGTCACCGGCCATTTCGGGCCTTACGGCGGGCGGTTCGTCCCCGAGGCGCTGATGGCCGCGCTCGACGAACTGACCACCGCCCACGCGGCGGCGCTGGCCGACGCGGAGTTCACGGCCGAGCTCGACCGGCTGCTAGCGACCTACGTCGGCCGCCCGACGCCGCTCACCGACGCCCGCCGGCTGGCCGGTGAGTTGGCCGGCGCGCGGGTCCTGCTCAAGCGGGAAGACCTTGCCCATACCGGCTCCCACAAGCTGAACAACGCGCTCGGCCAGGCGCTGCTCACCCGGCGGATGGGCAAGCACCGGGTGATCGCCGAGACCGGCGCCGGCCAGCACGGCGTGGCGACCGCGACGGCGTGCGCGTTCCTCGGCCTTGATTGCGTCGTCTACATGGGCGAGGAGGACACCCACCGGCAGGCGCTCAACGTCGCCAGGATGCACATGCTCGGCGCCGAGGTCGTTTCGGTGACCACCGGCAGCCGCACGCTCAAGGACGCCATCAACGAGGCGATGCGTGACTGGGTCACGAACGTCGAGACGACCCACTACGTCATCGGCTCGGTCATGGGCCCACACCCCTTCCCCGCGATGGTTCGCGAGTTCCAGCGGGTGATCGGCGTCGAGACCCGCGAGCAGGTGCTCGACATCGCCGGCCGGCTCCCCGACGCGGTCGTGGCGTGCGTGGGAGGCGGGTCCAACGCGATCGGCATCTTCCACGTGTTCATCCCGGACAGCGACGTGGCGCTGGTCGGCTGCGAGGCCGGCGGCGCCGGGCTGGCGACCGGCCAGCACGCCGCGACACTGGTCGGGGGATCGCCTGGCGTCATCCACGGAATGCGCACCTACCTGCTGCAGGACGCCGACGGGCAGACCGCCCCGACCCACTCCATCTCGGCCGGCCTCGACTACCCCGGGGTCGGGCCAGAACACGCCTGGCTGCACGACTCGGGCCGGGCGAGCTACCGGGTCGTCGACGACGCCTGGGCGATGGACTGGATGCGCCGGGTGAGCGCGCTCGAGGGCGTGATCCCGGCGATCGAGACCGCGCACGCATTCGCCGGCGCCCACGACTGGGTCCGCGAGCAGGAGGCGGCCGGACGCGACCCCCGCGAGCTTCTCGTCGTCGTCAACTGCTCCGGCCGCGGTGACAAGGACATGGAGACCGCCGCCCGTTGGTTCGGCCTGGCGCCGACCGCATGAGCGCCGAATGAGCGCCGAATGAGCACCGCGAAGGCGTTCGCCGCCGCGCGCGACGAGGGCCGGGGGGCGCTCGTCGGCTACCTGCCGGCCGGCTTCCCGACCTTCGCCGACGGCGTCGCCGCGCTCACGGCGCTGGCCGAAGCCGGCGCCGACGTGATCGAGGTCGGCTTGCCCTACTCCGACCCGCTGCTGGACGGGCCGACCATCCAGGCCGCTTCCGACGCCGCGCTCAAGGCCGGCACCACAACCCGTGACGTGCTGCGGACCGTCGAGGCGGTCGCGGCCACCGGCGTGCCGACGGTCGTGATGACCTACTGGAACCCGGTCGACCACTACGGCGTCGCAAGGTTCGCCCGCGACCTGGCCGCGGCCGGCGGCAGCGGCCTGATCACTCCCGACCTGACCCCGGACGAGGCCGGCGACTGGCTGGCGGCATCCGACGACGCCGGGCTCGACCGGATCTTCCTCGTCGCGCCGAGCTCCACCGACGCCCGGCTGCGGTTCACGGCGAGCAGTTGCCGGGGGTTCGTCTACGCCACGTCGGTCATGGGCGTCACCGGCACGCGGACGACGACCAGCGCCCGCGCGCCCGAGCTGGTCGCCCGGCTCCGCGCGGTCACCGACCTGCCGGTCGGGGTCGGGCTGGGCGTGTCGAGCAGAGCGCAGGCCGCCGAGGTCGCCGCCTACGCCGACGGCGTGATCGTCGGTTCGGCCTTCGTCCGCCGCCTTCTCGACACCCCCGACGCCGCGGCCGGCGTGTCTGCCGTCTACGCCCTTGCCGCTGAGCTCGCCGCGGGTGTCCGGGAACCCCGCACCCCCGCCTCCTAGTGGTCTGTCTAGGGGGTTCCTTGCGTGTTGTCCGGCGGTCCAGGCGGCGATCTGGCCACCTCGTCTGGGGGGCCAGCACACCGGTCGCCGACCTGCTGCACGATCTCGCGCGTCTGGTCGACGAGGGCGCGTAATGGCCAACTGGCTCGGCACGCTGCTCCGCCTCGTCCTCGCCGGCGTGTTCGCGGCCTCCGGGCTGCTGAAAGTCGCCGATCCCACCGAGTCCGTGCGCGCCGTCCAGGCCTATGACCTGCTGCCCTACGGCCTGGCCCGGTTCGTCGGCTACGGCCTGCCGTTCCTCGAGATCGCGATCGCGCTGCTCCTCCTCGTCGGGCTGGCCACCCGGTTCGCCGCCGGCCTGGCCGCGGTGCTGCTGGTGGTGTTCATCTGCGCGGTCGCCGCTGCCTGGGCGCGGGGCCTGACGATCGACTGCGGCTGCTTCGGCGGCGGCGGCCAGGTGGCGCAGGGCGACACGAAGTACGTTCAGGAGATCGGGCGCGACGTGGCGCTGCTCGCCGCCGCCGGCTGGCTGGTCGGGCGACCGCGCAGCCGGTTCGCTATTGATCACATCGCGCATCAGGAGCAAGCGGCATGAGTGAGCGAAGCGAGCGACGGCGGGAAAGCATCGAGCGGGCACGGGCGGCTGAGGCGCAGCGGCGGCGGGAGCGGCGGATTCGCTTCGGGGCCGCCGTCGCCGCGCTCATCGTCATCGTGGCGGTCGGCGTGGTCATCCAGCTCACCCGTGACAAGGCCGACCCGAATGCCCCCCGCCCGAAGGGGGTGACCGAGGTCGGCGGTGGCGTCACGGTGGGCTCCGCGGGCACAGGCGCGCCGGTCATCGACATCTACGAGGACTTCCAATGCCCGATCTGCAAGGAGTTCGAGGCGGAGACCGGCCCGTTGCTCGCCGAATTGGCCACGAGCGGGCAGGCGCGGCTCGTCTACCACCCGATGTCCTTCCTCGGCGAGGAGTCCGACCGGGCCGCCAACGCGTCCGGCTGCGCCGCCGACGAGGGCAGGTTCAAGGAGTTCCACGACACGCTGTTCGCCAACCAGCCCGACGGCGAGAACACCGGCGCGTGGACCGACGACGCGCTGATCGCGCTCGGGCAGAAGGCGGGCGTAACGGGAGAGGGGTTCGCGCAGTGCGTGCGCGACGGGCGGTACGACGAGTGGACTCAGCAGGTCGACCAGGAAAGCAGCGAGCGCGGCGTGACCGGCACGCCCACCGTGTTCATCGATGGCGCAGAGCTGCCCCGCGACTCCTACACGCCGGCCGGCATCCGCGCGGCCCTTCCCCCGCGATCTCGAGCGTTCCGATGATGGGAGCGCTCCCACACCGAGAAGCTCAAGATCGCGGAGGTGTTGTAGCGTCGAGCCGTGAGCTTCGCCTCGATCCCCAGCCCGTCGCAGGCTGTCTGGGAGATCCCGATCCCGATCCGCGCGTACGCCATTTGCATCATCCTCGGGGTCGTCGCGTCGATCCTCATCGGCCAGCGGCGCTGGGCGGCCCGCGGCGGGCGGCCGGGCCAGGTCGGCGACGTCGCGATCTGGGCGGTGCCATTCGGCATCGTCGGCGGCCGCGTCTACCACGTCGCCACGAGCCCGGAGCAGTACTTCGGCGAGGGCGGCCGGCCGAGCGAGGCGCTGATGATCTGGCACGGCGGGCTCGGCATCTGGGGCGCCGTCGCCTTCGGCGCGGTGGGGGCGTGGATCGGCTGCCGCCGGCAGGGAATCCCGCTGCCGCCCTTCGCCGACGCGATCGCGCCCGGCATCGCGGTCGCGCAGGCCATCGGGCGATGGGGCAACTGGTTCAACCAGGAGCTGTTCGGCCGGCCGACGACGCTGCCCTGGGGGCTCGAGATCGCCCCAGAGCATCGGCCGCCGGGCTACGAGCAGTTCGAGACCTTCCACCCGACGTTCCTCTACGAGTCGCTGTGGTGCCTGGTGATCGCGGGGCTGGTCGTGTGGGCAGACCGGCGGTTCCGGCTCGGCCACGGGCGGGCGTTCGCGCTCTATCTCGCGGCTTACTGCGTCGGCCGGCTGTGGATCGAGCGGTTGCGCATCGACGAGGCCAACACGATCGGCGGCTTCCGGATCAACGAGTTGACCAGCGTGGTCGTCTTCCTCGGCGCCGTGGCCTACATCGTGGTGTCCGCCCGGCTGCGGCCAGGTCGGGAGACCCTCGCGCAGGACGACGTCGAAACACCCAGGGTCCCATGACCGCCGAGATCCACCACTCGCACCGCGACGTGACAGGCGGCTGGCTGCGCCCGGCGGTCTTCGGCGCGATGGACGGCCTCGTCTCGAACCTGGCCCTCATCACCGGGGTTGCCGGCGGCGGGGCAACGTCGACCACGGTGGCCCTGGCCGGGCTGGCCGGGCTGGCCGCGGGCGCGTTCTCGATGGCGGCGGGGGAGTACACCTCCGTGGCGTCCCAGGCCGAGCTCGCGCTCGCCGAGATCGAGGTGGAGCGGCAGGAGATCGCCCGCCGGCCCGGGGCCGAGCAGGCCGAGTTGGCCGCGCTGTTCACCGCCCGGGGCGTCGACGAGGACACTGCGCGCGAGGTGGCCCGGCAGATCTCCCGCAGTCCCGAGCAGGCGCTCGTCGTCCACTCCAGGGAAGAGCTCGGCATCGACGCGACCGACCTCCCGTCGCCCCTGCTCGCCGCCGGCTCGTCGTTCCTGTCTTTCGGGCTGGGCGCGCTGGTGCCCGTGCTCCCCTACCTCCTCGGCGCCAGCGAGCTCTGGCCGGCCGTGATCGTCGCTCTCACGGGGTTGTTCGCCTGCGGCGCCCTCGTGTCCAGAGTGACCGCCGGGGCATGGTGGTACACCGGCCTGCGCCAACTCCTGCTGGGAGCGGCTGCTGCCGCGGCAACGTACGGTTTCGGGCGATTGGTCGGCGCCGGCCTCGGCTGATCCGGCCTTTGCGCCGCGTTTCCGTGGCATCATCGTTGCCACGGGAGGGTATCTCGACACTAGGCGACGTCGCATGAGGACCGTCACATCACGGGTCAACGGCCGTTGAGTGAACGTCGTGTAACGTGATTACTCCAGCCGACGGGCCAACGTCGTCCCCGGCTCGCGACAAACGAGTGGACGACGATGATGGGACCGTCTATGCCGCCTGGTTTCCCTCCGCCCCAGGGCCTCTATGACGGCCAGCACGAGCACGACTCGTGCGGCGTGGCGTTCGTCGCCACGTTGACGGGACGGGCCAGCCACGAGATCGTCGAACAAGCGCTCACCGCCCTGCGCAACATGGAGCATCGCGGAGCGTCCGGCAGCGAGGCAGACTCCGGCGACGGCGCCGGCATCCTCCTGCAGATCCCCGACACGTTCCTCCGCGCAGCTGTCGACTTCGAGCTGCCCGCGGCGGGCGGCTACGCGGTCGGCACCGCGTTCCTGCCGGCCGACCTGGCCGCTCGAAGCGCCACGGTCGATGCGGTGGAGCAGTTGGCGGCCGAAGAGGGCTTCGCGGTCCTTGGCTGGCGCGGCGTGCCGGTCGTGCCCGAGCTCCTCGGCGCGAGCGCGCGCGCGGCGATGCCGGTGTTGCGGCAGCTCTTCGCGCGGCCGGCGGACCACGCGGCCCCCGCTGGCGGCGACCCCATGGCGCTCGAGCGGATGGCGTTCTGCCTGCGCAAGCGCATCGAGCACGAGACCGACGCCTACTTCCCGAGCCTGTCCAGCCGCACGCTCGTCTACAAGGGCATGCTCACCGCGCCGCAGCTCGAGCAGTTCTACCCCGACCTGGCCGACCCCCGCCTGGCGACCGAGCTGGCGCTGGTGCACTCGCGGTTCTCCACCAACACCTTCCCGTCATGGCCGCTCGCCCACCCGTTTCGCTACCTGGCCCACAACGGCGAGATCAACACCATCCGCGGCAACCGCAACTGGATGCAGGCCCGCGAGAGCCTGCTCGCCACCGACCTGATCCCGGGCGACCTGTCGCGGCTGTTCCCGATCGTCACCGATGACGCGTCCGACTCGGCGTCGTTCGACGAGGTGCTCGAGCTGCTGCACATGGGCGGCCGGTCGCTGCCCCACGCCGTGCTGATGATGATCCCGGAGGCGTGGGAGAAGAACCACCACATGCCCGAGGCCCGCTCGGCGTTCTATGCCTTCCACGCCAGCCTGATGGAGCCGTGGGACGGACCCGCGAGCATCACCTTCACCGACGGCACGCTGATCGGCGCCGTGCTCGACCGCAACGGCCTGCGCCCGGCGCGCTATTGGGTCACCGACGACGGCCTGGTGGTCTACGCGAGCGAGGTCGGCGTCCTCGACATCCCGCCGCAACGGGTCGTCCGCAAGGGCCGGCTGCAGCCGGGCCGGATGTTCCTGGTCGACACCGGCGCCGGGCGGATCGTCGACGACGCCGAGATCAAGGCCTCCCTCGCGGCCGAGAAGCCCTACGCCGAGTGGCTGCATGGCGGCCAGATCCATCTCGAGCGCCTGCCCGACCGCGAGCACTACACCCACTCGCATCAGTCGACCCTGCTCCGCCAGCAGGTGTTCGGGTTCACCGAGGAGGAGGTGCGGCTGATCCTCGCCCCGATGGCGCGAGCGGGCGCCGAGCCAATCGGGTCGATGGGCACGGACACCCCGCTCGCGGTGCTCTCCGAGCGCCCGCGGCTGCTGTTCGACTACTTCACGCAGCTGTTCGCCCAGGTCACCAACCCGCCCTTGGACGCGATCCGCGAAGAGCTGGTCACCTCGCTCCGGGGCACGATCGGGCCCGAGCAGAACCTCCTCACCGCCGGCCCGGCGTCCTGCCGGCAGGTCGTGCTGCCGTTCCCGGTGATCGACAACGACGAGCTGGCCAAGATCGTCGGGATCAACCACGACGACGACATGCCGGGCTTCGCCGCCGTGACGGTGAGCGGCCTCTACCGCTCGACCGGGGGGGCCGCCGCGATGGAGGAGCGGCTCGAGCGCATCTGCGCCCACGTGCGGGAGGCCATCGAGGACGGCGCCCGCATCATCGTCCTGTCCGACCGGCATGCCAACGCCGACCACGCGCCGATCCCGTCGCTGCTGCTCACGTCGGCCGTGCACCACCACCTGGTGCGCACCAAGGAGCGGGCCAGGGTCGGGCTGATCGTGGAGGCCGGCGACGTCCGCGAGGTGCACCACGTCGCGCTCCTCATCGGCTACGGCGCCGCCGCGGTCAACCCGTACCTCGCGATGCGCACGGTCGAGCGCATGGTGGTCGAGGGCGTCATCACCGATGTCGACGCCGAGACGGCGCAGCGCAACCTGGTCAAGGCGCTGGGCAAGGGCGTGCTCAAGGTGATGTCCAAGATGGGCATCTCCACCGTGGCGTCCTACACCGGCGCCCAGGTCTTCGAGGCGGTCGGCCTCGACCAGGCGTTCGTCCGCCGCTGGTTCACCGGCACGTCGTCGAAGCTGGGTGGCGTCGGGCTCGACGTCATCGCCGAGGAGGTCGGCCGCAGGCACGCGAAGGCGTACCCCCGCACGCCCGTCCCGCCCGAGCACCGCCGCCTCGAGGTCGGGGGCGAGTACCAGTGGCGCCGCGAGGGCGAGATCCACCTGTTCGACCCGGAGACTGTGTTCCGGCTGCAGCACGCCACGCGCAGCAAGCGTTACGACATCTTCAAGCAGTACTCCACCCGGGTCGACGAGCAGTCCGAGCGGCTGCTGACGCTCCGCGGGCTGTTCCGGTTCCGCTTCGGCGAGCGTCCGCCGGTGCCGATCGACGAGGTCGAGCCGGTCAGCGCGATCGTCCGGAGGTTCGCAACCGGCGCCATGTCGTACGGCTCGATCTCTGCCGAGGCGCACGAGACCATGGCGATCGCGATGAACCGCCTCGGCGGCAGGTCGAACACCGGCGAGGGCGGCGAGGACCCAGGGCGGCTGCGCGACCCCGAGCGGCGCAGCGCGGTCAAGCAGGTGGCGAGCGGCCGGTTCGGCGTAACCAGCGAGTACCTCGTGCATGCCGACGACATCCAGATCAAGATGGCGCAAGGGGCGAAGCCAGGGGAGGGCGGCCAGCTGCCGGGCATGAAGGTCTGGCCCTGGATCGCCAAGGTGCGCTACTCCACGCCCGGCGTCGGGCTCATCTCGCCGCCGCCGCACCACGACATCTACTCCATCGAGGACCTCAAGCAGCTGATCCACGACCTCAAGAACGCCAACCCCGAGGCGCGCATCCATGTGAAGCTCGTCTCCGAGGTCGGCGTCGGCACCGTGGCGGCCGGGGTCAGCAAGGCCCACGCCGATGTCGTGCTCATCTCTGGCCACGAGGGCGGCACCGGCGCCGCGCCGCTGACCTCGCTGAAGCACGCCGGCACGCCATGGGAGATCGGGCTGGCCGAGACCCAGCAGACGCTGCTGCTCAACGGGCTGCGCGACCGGATCGTGGTCCAGGCCGACGGGCAGATGAAGACCGGCCGCGACGTGGTCGTCGCAGCGCTGCTCGGCGCCGAGGAGTTCGGCTTCTCGACCGCGCCGCTCGTGGTGAGCGGCTGCATCATGATGCGCGTCTGTCATCTCGACACCTGTCCCGTGGGCGTCGCCACCCAGGACCCGGAGCTGCGCAGGCGGTTCAACGGCCTACCGGAGTTCGTCGAGACGTTCTTCGAGTACGTCGCCGAGGAGGTGCGCGAGCTGCTCGCCGGGCTCGGCTTCCGGACCCTCGACGAGGCTGTCGGCCACGGCGAGCTCCTCGACACCGAGGGCGCGGTCGAGCACTGGAAGGCCGGCGGGCTCGACCTGTCGCCGGTTCTGCACGTGCCCGCGCTGCCCGACGGCGCCGCCCGCCGCTGCGTGAGCAAGCAGGACCACGGGCTCGACCGCGCGCTCGACCACACCCTCATCCAGCTCTCCGAGGGCGCCCTCGGCAACGCCACGCCGGTGCGTCTCGAGCTGCCGGTGCGCAACGTCAACCGCACGGTCGGGACGATGCTCGGCTACGAGGTGACCCGGCGCCATGGTGGCGCCGGGCTGCCTGACGGCACCATCGACATCACTCTGACCGGCTCGGCCGGCCAGTCGTTAGGCGCGTTCGTGCCGCGCGGCGTCACGCTGCGGCTGCTCGGCGACGCCAACGACTACGTCGGCAAGGGGCTGTCCGGCGGCCGGATCGTGGTTCGCCCGCACCCCGACGCGCCACTGGTGGCCGAGCGCAACGTGGTGGCCGGCAACGTGCTGCTCTACGGCGCGACCGGCGGCGAGGCGTTCCTGCGCGGCCTGGTCGGGGAGCGGTTCTGCGTCCGCAACTCCGGCGCGACGGCGGTCGTCGAAGGCATCGGCGACCACGGGTGCGAGTACATGACCGGCGGCGTGGCCGTGGTCCTCGGGCCGACCGGCCGCAACTTCGCGGCAGGGATGTCCGGCGGCGTGGCCTACGTCCTCGATCTGCGGCCGGAGCGGGTCAACCGGGAGATGGTCGACCTCGACCCGCTCGACGACGCCGACCGCGCGTTGCTGCACCAGCTGGTGATCCGGCACGCGGACGAGACGGGCTCGGCGGTCGCCGCGCGCCTGCTCGCCCAATGGGACACTTCGGTCGACCGCTTCGGCAAGATCATGCCGCGCGACTACAAGCGGGTGCTGCGCGAGCGCGCCAAATCATCAGCTGAGGGAACCGAGGGACTGGTGAGCAACCGTGGCTGACCCCCGCGGCTTCCTCAACACCCCGCGCGAGGCCCCGCGGCGACGTCCGGTCGACATCCGCCTGCGCGACTGGAAAGAGGTCTACCCGCCGTTCGAGGCGGGGTTCGTGAAGACACAGGCGGGCCGCTGCATGGACTGCGGCGTGCCGTTCTGCCAGAACGGCTGCCCGCTCGGCAACCGCATCCCCGACTGGAACGACCTGGTCTGGCGCGATCAGTGGCGGGAGGCGCTCGACGAGCTGCACGCCACCAACAACTTCCCGGAGTTCACCGGCCGGCTGTGCCCGGCGCCGTGCGAGGCGGCCTGCGTGCTGGCCATCAACCCGCACGACTCCACGGGCGCGGTCACCATCAAGAACGTGGAGCAGGCCATCGTCGACCGGGCCTGGGACGAAGGCTGGATCGCGCCGATACCGCCGTCCGGCGGGCCTGGCGGCGGGGGGCCGGGGGGTCGGGTCGCGGTCATCGGATCGGGCCCTGCCGGGCTCGCCGCGGCCCAGCAGCTGACCCGGGTCGGCCACCACGTCACGGTCTACGAGCGCGACGACCGCCTCGGCGGGTTGCTCCGCTACGGCATCCCTGACTTCAAGATGGAGAAGCGCCACATCGACCGGCGGATCGAGCAGATGCGGGCCGAGGGCACGGCGTTCGTGACTTCCTGCAACGTCGGCGTCGATCTCACCGCCGACGAGCTGCGGTCGGCGCACGACGCCGTCCTGCTGGCCTGCGGCGCCTTGCGCGGACGCGAGCTGCCGATCCCGGGCCGGGAGCTGCCCGGGATCCACCTGGCGATGGAGTACCTCACCGCCGGCAATCGCGCCGGCGCGGGCGACGGGCCGGCGCCGGCCGAGCTTGACGCGCGCGGGCGGCACGTCGTCATCATCGGTGGCGGCGACACTGCCGCCGACTGCCTGGGCACCGCGCACCGGCAGGGCGCGGCCAGCGTCCGGCAGCTCGACATCCATCCACGGCCTCCCGGCACGGCCCACCCCGCGACTCCATGGCCCATGTGGCCGCTGCTCTACCGGGAGTACCCGGCCCACGAAGAGGGCGGCGAGCGGGTGTTCGCAGTCACGACGACACGCTTCGTGGCCGGCGACTCGGGCCGGGTGCGCGAGCTGGAGCTGCCGCCCCTGCTCGAGCAGACCCCGGACGGGCGCTCGATCCGCGACGGATCGACGGGGGGCCCGTTCACGGTGCCCTGCGAGCTCGCGTTGCTCGCGATCGGCTTCGCCGGCCCCGACTGCCCCGACCTCGTGGAGCAACTCGCCGTCGGGCACCACGCGCGGGGGACCGTCACCCGCGACGCGTCCTACGCCAGCAGCCGGCCGGGCGTCTTCGTGGCAGGCGACATGGGCCGGGGCGCATCGCTGATCGTGTGGGCGATCACCGAGGGGCGCGCGGCGGCGGCGTCGATCGACCGCTACCTGACCGGCAGCACGGCTCTCCCCGCGCCGCTCCCGGCGACTGCGATGCCCCTCCGTTAGGGCCGTGTCCCGCCTCACCCCTCCGCGATCTTGAGCTTTTTTGGCGTGGGAGCGCTCCCATGGGCCAAAAAGCTCAAGATCGCGGAGGGGTTAGCCTCCTTGGATGTCACCTTCGTCACAGTGACCATCTAAGGAGCCATGGAACGTTTCCCGCCGCGGTAGGCGCACCACTACGCTCGTGGTATGCGTCGAGCGAAGATCGTCTGCACCATCGGTCCAGCGACTTCGAGTGCCGAGCAGGTGAGAGCTCTGGTCGCCGCCGGCATGGACGTCGCGCGGCTCAACCTCAGCCACGGCAAGCACGCCGACCACGAGGACGTCTACGTTCACGTGCGCCGGGCCGCCGACGAGGCGGGGCGGGGAGTGGGCGTGCTGGTCGACCTCCAAGGCCCGAAGATCCGCCTCGGCAACTTCGCCGCCGGCGCGGTGCTGCTCGAGCCGGGCGCGGAGTTCATCATCACGACCGAGGACGTGCCTGGCGACGAGCACATCGCGTCGACGACCTACGCCGGGCTGCCGCGCGACGTGCGCCCCGGCGACCGGATCCTCGTCGACGACGGCCGGGTGGCGCTCGAGGCGACGGCCGTCACCGAAAAGCACGTGGTCACCCGCGTGGTCGAGGGCGGGATGGTCAGCAACCACAAGGGCCTCAACCTGCCCGGTGTGGCCGTCAGCGTGCCGGCGCTGTCCGAGAAGGACATCGACGACCTCAGGTGGGGGTTGCGGCTGCGCGCCGACATGGTCGCGCTGTCGTTCGTGCGTAGCGCCGACGACGTGAAGCAGGTCCACCAGATCATGGATGAGGAGGGTGTGCGGCTGCCGGTGGTGGCCAAGCTCGAGAAGCCGCAGGCCGTTGAAGCGCTCGAGGACATCGTCGACGCGTTCGATGGAATCATGGTGGCTCGGGGCGACCTCGGCGTCGAGTTGCCGCTGGAGGCCGTGCCGCTGGTGCAGAAGCGCGCCGTCGCGCTGGCCCGGCGCATGGCCAAGCCGGTGATCGTCGCGACCCAGATGCTGGAGTCGATGATCAGCTCACCACGGCCGACACGCGCCGAGGCGTCCGACGTCGCCAACGCCGTGCTCGACGGCGCCGACGCGGTCATGCTCTCCGGCGAGACGAGCGTCGGCCGCTACCCGATCGAGACGGTGCGCACGATGGCCCGCATCGTCATCAACGTCGAGGAACACGGACTGTCGATGATCCCCCCGATGAGGGGCAAGCCGCACAGCAAGGGTGGCGCGATCACCTACGCGGCGGCCGAGGTGGGAGAGTTGCTCGGGGCGAAGTACCTCGTCGCGTTCACCAAGTCGGGCGACTCCGCGCGCCGCATGTCGCGCCTGCGCTCGCCGATCCCGCTGCTTGCCTTCACGCCGGAGCAGGCGACGCGCAGCCAGTTGGCGCTGAGCTGGGGGGTGGAGGCGTTCCTCGTCCCCTATGTCGAGCACACCGATGAGATGGTCCGGCAGGTCGACCGGGCGCTGCTCGAACTGACCCGGTGCCGGACCGGTGACCTGGTGGTGATCGTCGCCGGCAGCCCACCCGGGCTCCCCGGCTCCACCAACGCGATGCGGGTCCACCGCATGGGCGACGCGGTCGCACAGGCAGCGCCGGCCTACCAGGACCGCGCCCGCCACTGAGTCGCACCCTTCTTCGCGACCTTCTTCGCGATCTTGAGCTTTTTTCACGTGGGAGCGCTCCCATCAGTCAAAAAGCTCAAGATCGCGGGCGGTGTGCCTGAGGTCGGCGAGCAAGCGTCACCCGTCTCGTCTCGCGTGCCCCGGGTGGGATTCGAACCCACACTGTCGACATTTTGAGGGTCGCGGCTCTGCCGTTGGCCTACCGGGGCTGGGCGCTAGCGTCCGACGACGAGAGTAACGGGTTTGGGGAACAACCCTGACGGAGATGGCGCTCTTGCCCGCTAGGCTAGGAGTTCTTAGCCCTTTTGCCCCACCCGCCTGCGAGGACAACACGTGACCCAGCCGCCGACCCGCCGCGTCCTTATCGCCGAGGACGAAGCGCTGATCCGCCTCGATCTGAAGGAGATGCTTGAGGAGGAAGGCTATTCCGTCGTCGGGGAAGCCGGCGACGGCGAGGCCGCGATCAAGCTGGCCGCGGAGCTGCGACCGGATCTCGTGATCCTCGACGTCAAGATGCCCGTGCTCGACGGCATCTCCGCGGCTGAGCGCATCGCCTCCGAGCGGATCGCGCCGGTGGTGATCCTGACCGCTTTCAGTCAACGCGAGCTGGTCGAACGCGCGCGCGACGCCGGCGCCATGGCCTACCTCGTCAAGCCGTTCACTCCGGGCGATCTCACGCCGGCCATCGAGATGGCGGTCAGCCGCTTTTCGGAGATCCAGGCGCTCGAGGCCGAGGTAGGCGATCTGCAACAGCGACTGGAGACCCGCAAGGTCGTTGACCGGGCGAAGGGGTTGCTCCAGACCCAGTTCGGGCTCAGCGAGCCGCAAGCGTTCCGGTGGATCCAGAAGACGTCGATGGACCGCCGGCTGTCGATGCGTGAGGTTGCCGAGGCGGTCATCGCAGGCACGTCGGGCCCTGGCGACGCCGGCGCATCCGGGAGGGCCACTCCAGGGCCCCGCCCGAGCGCCCCCTGAGTGCCCGACTGGCCTCGACCAGGCGTCCCTTTCATCACAACTCCACAACGAGGTGGGTACCAATGCAGCAGCGGTGACAGCCGGAGTGGGGTCGCTCAGATAGGTTCGGGCGTACCGAGCCAGAGCACGGCGGCGTGCGTCGCCTCGCTCACGAAGGAGACTCTGCATGTTCCGTCCCACTCCTCTTTGGCGGGCCCTCGCGGTCGTGGCCGCCGGCGGCCTCGTGCTCGCGGCCTGCGGCGGTGACGACGAAGGCGACACCACCGCCCAAGCCACCTCGACGCCCACCGCCAACATCGCCCAAGGCGACGGCGAGCTGGTCGTCGGCACGCTGCTCCCGCAGACCGGTTCGCTGTCCTTCCTCGGGCCACCCGAGTTCGCTGGCGTGAATCTCGCCGTCAAGGAGATCAACGAGGCCGGTGGCGTCCTGGGCAAGCCGGTCAAGAAGTTCGACTCCGACTCCGGCGACACTTCGACCGACATCGCCTCCCAGTCCGTCGACCGGCTGCTGAGCAACAAGGCCGACGCGATCGTCGGTGCGGCCTCGTCCGGTGTGTCGTTCACCGTGATCGACAAGATCTCGGGCGCGGGCGTCGTGCACTTCTCGCCCGCCAACACCTCGCCCGACTTCACCGACTACAACGACAAGGGCCTCTACTTCCGCACCGCGCCCTCCGACGTCCTCCAGGGCCGGGTGCTGTCCGACCTGGTGATCGACGACGGCAATGCCTCCGTCGGCATCCTCGCCCTGCAGGACCCCTACGGCACGGGCCTGGCCGAGAACGTGGAGAAGGGCATCACCGACGGTGGCGGCGAGGTCGTCCCCAAGCCGATCATCTACGACCCCAAGGCGGCCAACTACGCGGCCGAGGTGGGCCAGGTGAAGGCTGCCGACCCCGACGCGATCGTGGTGATCGGTTTCGACGAGACGAAGAAGATCATCCCCGAGCTGATCAAGCAGGGCATCGGGCCGAAGCAGAAGAAGATCTACTTCGTCGACGGCAACCTCTCCAACACCTACGAGTTCCCGCCCGACACCCTGACGGGCATCAAGGGCACGCTGCCGGGTGCCGAGGCCACGGGCGACCTGCAGGGCAGGCTCAAGGCGATCGACCCCAAGCTGAAGGACTTCGCGTACGGACCTGAGTCCTACGACGCCGTGACCTTGATCGCGCTGGCTGCCGAGGCGGCCAAGAACGACTCGGGCACTGCCATAGCCAGCAAGCTGGTCGAGGTCAGCAAGGGCGGCACCAAGTGCACCAGCTTCGCCGAGTGCAAGCCGAAGCTGGAGGCCGGTGAGGACATCGACTACGACGGTGTGAGTGGTCCGGTCGAGTTCTCCGACAAGGGTGACCCGACCGAGGCGACGATCGGCATCTACCAGTACGGCAAGGACAACAAGTACAAAAACCTCGAGTACCGCGCCGGCAAGCTCTGACCGGTGCCGCAGACGAGGCCCCGGTCCCCCGAGGGGGACCGGGGCCTCGCCCGTTCACTCCGCGATCTTGAGCTTTCCCGGCCGGTGGCCGACAACGCCGACAACCCCCCGGGGGGGTCCGGGTCAGACGCGGGCGAGCGTGCCCAGGTAGAGCTCGATGACCTTGGGGTCGTTCATCAACTCCTCGCCGGTCGCCGTGTAGGCGTTGCGCCCCTGGTCGAGGACGTATCCGCGGTCGCAGATCTGCAGGCAGCGCCGGGCGTTCTGCTCGACCATGATCACCGAAACGCCCGCGCGGTTGATCTGCCGGCTCCGGATGAACACCTCGTCCTGCAACGCCGGAGACAGGCCGGCCGACGGCTCGTCGAGCAGGAGCACAGAGGGCTCCATCATCAGCGCCCGCCCCATCGCCACCATCTGCCGCTCGCCGCCGGACAGCGACCCGGCCCGCTGCTTGCGCCGGTGACCCAACGCGGGGAACAGCGAGGTCACGAACTCGAAGCGGTCGGCGAACCGGCGCGGCGCCTGATAGAGCCCCATCTCGAGGTTCTCCTCGATGGTGAGGCTCGGGAAGACGTTGTTGGTCTGGGGGACATAGCCGACCCCCTTGGAGACCAGCTTGTTCGCCTTCAGGCCGGTGATGTCCTCGCCCTTCAGCGTCACCACCCCTTGCCGGACCTTCACCAGCCCGAACAGCGACTTGAGCAACGTCGACTTGCCCGCGCCGTTCGGTCCGATGATGCCGACGAGCTCGCCGGGCTTAACGTAGAGGTCGCAGCCGTTGAGGATGTTGATGCCCGGCAGGTAGCCGGCGACGACCTCGTCGGCGCGCAGAACCGCGCCCTCTGCGGCGGAGAGGTGCACCGAGCGGTCGGCGACCGTCGACCCAGCGGCGTCGACCCGGGTGACCTCGTCCTCGGCGGCGGCCTCGGGGCTGACCTCTTCAGCGCTTCGCTCGCTCATGACTTCTCCTGCTCCTCGAGCTCACGCTCGGCCGCGGCTATCTGCTCCTGCTCTTCCTCGATCGTCAGCGGAGCGTCGTGATGCGAGCCGAGGTACGCGTCGATGACGGCCGGGTTGGCCATGACGGCGTCCGGCGGTCCTTCGGCGACCACCTTGCCCTGAGCCATGACGACGACCCAGTCGGAGATGTCGCGGACCATGTCCATGTCGTGCTCGACGAACAGCACCGTCATGCCCTCGTCGCGCAGCGCCTTGACGTGGCCGAGCAGCGACTGGGTGAGCGCGGGGTTCACCCCCGCCATGGGCTCGTCGAGCATGACCATGCGCGGCTGCACCATCAGCGCCCGCGCCATCTCGAGCAGCTTCCGCTGCCCGCCGGAGAGGCTGCCGGCGAAGTCATTTCGCTTGATGTCCAGCTTGAACCGCTCGAGGAGTTGCTCCGCCCGCGTGGTGATCTCGCTTTCCTGCGAGCGCCACGTGGTGGCGAACATCGCGCGCAGCAGCGACTCGCCACGCTGCTGCGTGGCGCCCAGCCGCATGTTCTCGATCACCGTCAGCCGGGACAGCGCCTTGGTGAGCTGGAACGTGCGGACCATGCCCTGGCGAGCGAGGCGGTAGGCGGGCAGGCCGGAAATCGACCGGCCCTCGAACGACCAGGAGCCGTTGTCGGGCTGGTCGAAGCCGGTCAGCAGGTTGAACAGCGTGGTCTTGCCGGCGCCGTTGGGTCCGATCAACCCCGTGATGACGCCGCGCTGGACCTCGAGGTGCTCGACATCGACGGCGACCAGGCCGCCGAATCGCCGGGTGATGTTGTCGGCGACCAAGATCGCGTCCGGCTTGGCCACGCCGGGGACATGGTCGACGCCGGCGAGCGCGGCGGTTGCTGCCGCAGCGCCAGGCGTGGCAGTGGGCGTGTCAGCGTGCATCGAGCGCGATCTCCCTCTTGTCACCGAAGATACCTTGCGGTCGGAAGATCATCAGCAGCATCAGGGCAAGGCCGACGACCATGAAGCGCACCTGCCCGACCTGGTTGCTGTCCATGAGCCACGTGGGGATGTAACCGGCGTCGATCGCCTGGAAGAGGATGTTGTCGGTGAGCGACAGGAGGCACCAGAAGATCATCGCTCCGACGACCGGACCGAAGACCCGCGCCGCGCCGCCCAGGATGAGCACGGTGTAGGCGAAGAACGTCAGCTCGGTGCCGTAGAGGTCGGGCTGCACCGACGCCCGACCCAGCGCGAAGATGAACCCGGCCAGCGCGCCGATGAGGCCACCGATGATCAGGCTCTGCATCTTGTACGCGTAGACGTTCTTGCCGAGGCTCCGGACGGCGTCCTCGTCCTCCCGGATCGCTTTGACCACCCGGCCCCACGGACTTCGCATGAGCAGGAAGATGACAAGGCAGGAGAGCACCACGAGCGTCCAGCCCACGACAAGGGCCCAGAACGGTCGCTCGCTGAACCGGAACGGCCCGAAGCCGTACTCCCCCGGGCCGAACGGGTTGAGGTCATAGAACCCTTCGGCGAACGGGGCGAACCCGCCCGGAAGACCGCTGGAGCCACCGGTTTGGTCACGCAGCGTGGCCGAACGCACGACCAACCGGAAGATCTCGGCGGCCGCGATCGTGACGATCGCGAGGTAGTCGGCCCGAAGGCGCAGCGTGGGCGCGCCGAGCAGCAGCGCGAGCACGACGGCGCCGGCCAGCCCCGCCAAAATGCCTACCCAGAAGGGCAGCCCGGCGATCGACACGCTGATCGCCAGGCCGTAGGCCGCGACCGCGAGGAACGCCGCCTGGCCGAAGTTGAGCAGGCCGGTGTAGCCGAAGTGCATGTTCAGGCCGATTGCGGCCAAGCCGTAAATCACGGCCTCCAGCCCGACGATGGAGCGGAGGGCGTTGCTGATGATCTGTCCCCAGTCCATGGCTGACCCCTCCGCCCTCAGCCGACCCGCTCGCGCCGGCCGAGGATGCCCTGCGGTCGCACGAGGAGGATGACGATGAGGATAGCTAGCGCTCCGACGCTCTTCAGCTCCGGTGCGATGACCAGCGTCGACAGTTGGATGAACAGGCCGACGATGAGACTGCCGACCAACGCGCCGAAGGCGGTGCCCAAGCCGCCCAAGGTGACGGCCGCGAAGATCAGCAGCAGAACCTGGAAGCCCATCTGGAAGTTGATCTGCTGGGCGATGCCGAGAAGCACGCCGGCCAGTGCGGCCAGCGCGGCGCCGGAGATCCAGACGAGCCGGATCACCCGCTCGACGTCAATGCCGGAGGCGGCTGCCAGCGACGGGTTGTCGGAAACCGCTCGCGTCGCCTTGCCCATGCGCGTCCGCAGCAGGACGTAGCCGACGAGCAGCAGCATGATCGTGGCGATGGCCATGCTCCAGAAGTCCCTGGGCGCGAGTGAGACGGGGCCAAGGGACAGGCTCGTCTGCGTCGAGTAGTCGGCGTACGACCGGGTTTCACCCCCGAACAGGTACAGGAAGACGTACCGGAGGAAGATCGAAAGGCCGATCGAGACGATCATCATCGCGATCAGGCCGGTGCCGCGACGGCGTAACTGTGCCCAGAGCACTTTGTCCTGCAGCCAGCCGAGCGCGCCGCACACAACGATGGTGATGAGCGCAGCAATGATCAGGTGCATGCCGACCGTCACGTTGAAGTAGAAGGCGATCATGCCGCCCAGGGTGATCAGCTCGCCGTGCGCGAAGTTGGTAAGCCCGGTCGTGCCGAAGATCAGCGACAGCCCGATCGAGGCGAGCGCCAGGATGAGTCCGAAGCGCAGCCCCTCGACGGTCAACTGGATCGCTCGCTCACCCGTCGACTGCGTCTTGCGCGTGCTCTCACCGAGCGGGAACAGCACGGCCCGGCGCTGCTGCGGCGCGACCGGCACGATGAGAGACGTGCGATCGGGATCACGCAGGGTCACACCTTCCGGCAACGACTCCTTGTCGAGCTCGACCTTGTACCTGCCCGGCCCGGGCAGTTCGACCGTCCAGCGGCCCTGGGCGTCGGAGGTCGCGGTGCCGGCAGGCTGTCCGGCTTCCGTCGTGACGGTCACCTTGATGCCTTCGACCGGTTGCCCTTCGAAGCGGAAGACGCCGGTGACCCTCTCGCCGCCGGTTTGTGCGCTCGCCGGCACAGCGCCCACCCCCAGCACGCATGCCAGCGCGCCGATAAAGGCGGCAAGGCCGAGCCATGCTCGTACCCTCACGTCCCCACCTCCGGTTAGGCGGACTTTAGCCCCGCTGCCTGCGCTGCGGATGCCTACGGTTGGCGCGGAGCATAGCCCCCCGGAGTTCGTCCACGGACGAGGACGGGACCGTGTTACCCGATCGAATCCATTGGCTGGTGTCGCTGGGTGATGCGCGCATAGCTCCGGGACGGTGGCGCGGGCCCGGGTGCCTTTGGCGCCGACGAGCGTCGGGGGGGTGGACGCTCGACGTTCTCTACTCGGGACCCGGGCCCGCTGCGGTCGAGGCTAGCGGCATCCCCCGTGCCTGTCGCATCATCCGGAGGCGCAGCGGTCAGCGGAGCCGGATCACGAGCTCGGTGACGATAGGCGCCACGACGAGCGCAGGCAGTAGATCGCCGACCGGCACGGTTCTGAGCCGGAGGAGGCGGATCGCGATGCCGACCAGGAGCAGGCCGCCGGTTGCGGTTATCGCCGCGATATGCGCTTCCGGCAGGACGCCACCAAGCGCGGCGCCGACCACGGTGAGCGATCCCTGGACGACGGCGACGGTCAGCGCCGAGAGTGCCACCCCCCAGCCCAGCGAGGCGGCGAACGCCACTGCGGCGAAGCCGTCGAGCGTGGACTTGAGAGCGAGCTGATCGATTCCCCGGCCGAGGCCGTCCTCCAGGGAGCCGAGGATGGTCAGCGGCCCGACGCAAAAGACCAGCGAGGCGGTCACAAAGCCGGCAATGAACCGATCCCGCCGCTGCATGGCCTCGTCGTGCGTCTCGCCGGTCGCGGCCCGGCCCCCTAGCCGGCGCTGCAGTTGGCCGCCGAGGCTCTGCAGCCGGGACTCGATCCGCAGCAGCGAGCCGGCGATGCCCCCCAGCAGCACCGAGCCGAGCACGACGAGCACCGGGGCGCCGTCGCCGATCGCGCCGGTCAGCTGACCGTCCAGCACGCTGGCCGCATTGAGGGCCGCGACCAGGAGCGTCACCAGGCCGAGCCCATCGGTGACGACCTCGCGCGTGCGCTCTGGCAGGCGGTTGCCGATCAGGACCCCGGCGGTGGCGCCCACCAGGACCGTGCCGACGTTGAGGACGGTTCCTGCGCCCACGAACAACGTCTCCGCCTCCTTCGTGCCCTCGCTCCCTCGCGCACCCCCGGGTGCGCGGGCGCCACGGCCCGTCATAGGGTCACCGTGCGGGCTCAGCGGGGAGCCTAGAGACGTTCGGTGCCATCCGTCCGGCACGGGTGCGAATCCTGGAGCCTGGGTGCGCCCACATCACTTGACCGTCCGCGACGCCGCGATCGAGGATCTCCCGGCTTGCCTTGAGCTGTGGGCCGCGATGAGGTCCAGGTCCGGCCGGATCGACCGGTTGTTCCCCGCGCCGTCGACGGAGGTCGGGCGATCGCTGCTCGCCGAGGTGCACGACGACCCGTGCCGGCGCATCGTCGTCGCTCAGTGCGGCGATGATGTGGTCGGCATGGCGGTGCTGACCCGTGATCCCCTGGCGCCGCTGGTCAACGAGCCGGCCGTGCAGCTCAGCTACGCCGTCGTCCGGCCGGATCACCGCCGGCGGGGGGTCGGGCGGGCACTGGTCGCCGCGTCGGTGGGCTATGCCGACGCGGTCGGCGCCGACTACGTGCTGGTCAACGTGCATCCCACGCTGCGGGAGAGCAACCGGTTCTTCGCGCGGCTCGGCTTCACGCCGCTGTTCGTCCGGCGGATCGCGCCCACGGCCGCGCTCCGTCGCCGCCTTGGGCTCGATGCCCGGATGTCCGAGGTCGTAGGCTCGCGCCGCCGCCTCCTGCGCGCCGGCCGTTCTTAGTGTGGGCGCATGCCAAGTCCCTCCGCGATCTTGAGCTTTTTTCGAATGGGAGCGCTCCCATCCTGAAAATAGCTCAAGATCGCGGAGGGGTCGCGGGAGATCGCGGAGGGGTC
>Ga0184623_10000112_pt1 | contig 31713 bp, 37 predicted proteins | sample PLM1_100_b1_FD_133138 | JGI IMG/M metagenome (GOLD analysis project Ga0184623, IMG submission 133138) | Groundwater sediment microbial communities from an aquifer in East River, Colorado, USA - PLM1_100_b1 | ecosystem: Environmental > Terrestrial > Soil > Riparian zone | place: USA: East River... | reverse complement strand
ATCAACGTTAGTTTCTATATCAAAGTATACTATGATGCCCTCTTCTCCCTGCATTAGTCTATTATAATCAATTAAAATTGGAGAAACCTGATATAGCTTTATGATCAAGTTTTCTAATTCGAAGATTAAGGAACTTTTCTTATTCTCCGCTCCATCCAATTCTGGATATAATTTTTCAACATTTTTTATTTTATCCTCTAGTTTGACAATTAATTCTTGATTTTGAAGTAACCTTTCAAACAAATCTTCAAATTCTAAATCATCAAGAGCCATGTCTTTTAATTCCTGTTTTATAGTACTGTTACCAATATTTGCAACTGATTCTGATAATGTAGAATTCTTAACTGAAAGATCAAATAATTCTTTTTGTATCTGTATAACTTGTTTATCTAGTTTATAGTAAGGTAAAACATTGAACTGTATTCCAAAATATCCTTTGATAATATAGTTATCCAAATTGGTAGAAATTTGACAAAAAATCCGACTTGAATCACCTGTATTTTCCTGTATATCACGTATTTCCCAATTTTTCAGATCTTTTAGAAAAGATCGATAAAAGCCAATCACAGACTCAGGATCAAAAGTAGAAGATTTTGTAACAGAACCGTCTTGAACCATTACATTAACTTCTCTTGTAGTTAGGAATGGTTTTATACTTTTTAAGTAAATATTCTCAATATCAATAAAATAGTCATTTACTTTTTTACTAAAATCATCATTTTCTTTATTCGGGATTCTCATAAAAAATAGATATCTTTAGTCCAGATAAACTTTAGTCCTAATTAGTCTTTCTTTTAATATTCAAAATACTACTAACCACTAAATGATTCGATCAAATTATTACTAACATATAACATCGAATTGCAAGTTTCTTATACTGATATTGTGTGATATTAGGTATTACAAAGTAGCTCCAAAACTTCAATATCTTATTATTAGTTGAAAACTAACTCAAAGATCGGTAGGAATACAATTTATGACTACGGGTAACAAGGAAGTCGATAAAATTAAATCTCAAAATTTGAATAAAAGTAGATCGCCTTTTATTTCAATGCTTACAGGTGAAAAAAGAGGAAAATTAGAATCAGAGGTTATATATGATACAGATACTCAAATTAAACAAACGCAGAACAAGATATGGAAGGCCCTTAAGAGGAGATATCAATATGATTCAAACTTGGAACCTGGACAGAACTTTCTAAAAAATCATGTTAATTCTAAAATTCCGCTAGTCATCTTATATGTAGATTTAGTAGGTTCCACAAACCTATCAATGACCATGCCGGTAGATAAATTAGTAACAATAATCCGGGCATTCACTTATGAGATGTCGTCGGCAGTGTATAGATACGGAGGATTTGTCTTAAAATACGTAGGCGATGCGGTGATTGCATTCTTTCCTTCATTATCAAATAAATATGTAGTATGTGATAGGGCCGTTAGATGCGGTGTCTCTATGTTAACAATCATAAAAAATGGATTAAATCCAATTTTGAATCAATATGATTATCCTGATTTAAGTGCAAAGATAGGAATAGACGAAGGAGAAAACATTATCGTTCAATATGGACACAATGAAAATTCACCCTTGGATATCCTAAGTTATTGTATGAGTGTATCGGCTAAAATGACTTCTTTGACAAAGTCAAATAATATCACAATAGGAGATGATGTATATGTTAGACTGCATCCGGAATTAAGGCAAAAATTTGTTAGAGTTCACTATAGTGCAAGAGAATGGAATTATGTTAGTAAACGAACGGGCGAACCTTACAAACTTTATACTTTAAAAGAGTAGAATATTATTTTGTCATCAATGAAATAACAGATGATTGAAAAGACTAAAATACACTAATTTTCCTAAAAATATTATTGCCTACTGCATATATACTTGTAAATTGCACACTTGGTTCAGAAGAAAGAATAATTGATGAAATCGCAAAGCTCTCTGATGTAAAAGAAGTACGTGGAACATATGGAGTTCATGATGTATTTGTCAAAGTAAAGTCAGACAATACAGAAACAATGAATCACACAATTACTAATAGAATTAGAAAGATACCGGGTATAACTTCTACCGTTACTCTTGTAGTAATTGAGGAGCAAGGCGGAAAGGAAATCAGCTGATATTCGAAGACATATTTCTTTGACTTTCTTTATTATTTCTTTTTATTGCATAGATAATAAGTCCTGAAGTTAGTCCAACTGTTATCCACCCTATAGAACCCAAAATCACATAATACTTGTATTGTGGAATCAAGAGCGCTACTCCAGAAATAATGGCTCCTACCCACCAGAGGATAATCAAAATTTGAAGATTAATATTAAAAATTATCACCCTCTAATGCTTTCGTCAAAACCCCTGAGATATCTTAAAATTTTTTCACAATTAATACATTTATTATATTCAAAGAAGTCAAAATCGTTATACTTTCTAAATGAAAAGGTATTGTCATGACTACAAAAGATTCGTTTGAATACGATCAGTAGAGGATTGGTCATACGCATGTCTCTTACGCTTACTTACATAATAACGGTTTTGTTAAACCCTAAGTGCCGTCGGTGAGATTTGAGCTCACGACAGCTCGGTCTTCAGCATCACCCCAACATAATTGGTCGAGTGCTCTCCCAGGCTGAGCTACGACGGCACAGCTAACCTTCTGTACAAATTATATATAATCTTGTCTTGGGATTCATTACAAATAGATCTCCAGAAATCATACTAAAAATCTAGTACTATCTTCCTTGAGTTGGCGCTATATATACATCAATTGGTATTGATATTCTAATTATAATATGATAAAGCCCATATGCTGTATTATCACTAGCGATATTTAGATTTTATTTAGGTAAACACTTATCACAATATCTTTCAATTAAGGTAGCACCTTCCAACTTGTATATTAAATTGTGAGTAGGTATTTGGCCACATATCGCGCAAACGCCGCCAACAGTTTGTATGATTCCACGACGTTTCGTACCCTTAGATACAACGGAATTTAATAGAGTGTTTAGTTTTTCTCGTTCATCTTCTGATATGATTATTGGTTCAATTACTGCTTTAGGTTTCTTATTGTTATTGTTCATCATCTTTGTCTACATCAAATATTGTTTTTGGGAATGGACGACTACCATTACGATTATCAGTAAGTTCCTTCGCTTCTGCTTCTATATCTTGCCACATTTTAGATTTAGGTGTAAAAGGTAATTCTTCCACAATTACAATACCATTTTCCTCTCCAATTGAATGAGGTTTTGTTTCAAGTTCTTTCTTTTCCGCATCGGTCCATTGTCGTTTAGGTCCTCTGTAATTTACCATGAATACATTGTATTAATTACTAATAAGGGAATTAATTACTTCCCAAGTATTCGGTATTATTTAGATAGGGTATGTCAAACGATTGGGAAACAGAACGAAATAATATTAGTTTGCAAGCACTTGAAGGAAAACCAAAAGGGAATATAGAGATAAACGATAAAACGATTAAAGCATATCAAGAAGAGTTCACAAAGAAAGGACTGGTCATAACAAGCAAAGACGACTATCCACGGGACGAAAGAAGAATGGTTGAAAAACAAAAGAAGTTTGACTCTGTCGTGGATCCAAGTAAAGGAATTATGAAAAAGATAGTTTCGATGGTTCGCCAGCCGGTTCACATAACAGAAAAAGGTAAACGGGTAACAAAAGACGCCCTTTGTTATAGAGGTTATTATGAGGGTAAGAATTGGGCTGATATAAAACAAGGTGTTAGTTTTTACGAAGGGTGGTATTTGAAGCCTATAATCGAATTTAGTTTAGTGGACCAAAATAATCCATTTGACTCACAGACAGGTAAGCGAAGAGGTGAAAATAAGGTAGTAAGAAATGAATATGAGCATTATATTTTTCTACCAGAGGACAAGAAGGAAAGACGAAAGTTCCTAGAAGATATCCTGGCAAAATATCCAGATTCATATCCAGAAGATTTAGGCAATCCGAGTGGAGGACACCTATTATTTAGACGAGCCAGTCCAAATAATGATCATCATGGTAGTCGTGGAGGTTCATTTAACTGGAATCAGTTCTGTGATCTATCACTGTCAGAATTAGGGGAATGTCAGGATAAGGGATATTATAAAGAAAATAGTACAGGCATTCTAAAAGACAAAGACGGGGTTAGGGTCGAGTACAATAAATCAACTGGAAAACTGGAGGCTATTAAGTGAATGAAGTATAGCAAAGATAATCCACATCCGGATTTAAAATTTATTGAAACAAGATTGACATCAGAAGGAAAACCAGGGATAACATGGTATGAATGTCTTAGATGTGGGACCAAGATGCATGGTCTTCATCATTCTGGTTGGCAATGTCCTTTCTGTGAAGATGAAGATTTGAAGAAACAAGTAAGTGAATAAAATGATAAGCGAACGAACAGCACAAGTTACATTCACATTACCAAAAGAGATACTCAAGAAACTAGACGCAAAAAGGCAGGATGTTCCTAGAAGCAGATACTTGCTCAGACTTTTGGAAAAGAACCTAGACTAGATTAATAAAATGAATATTAGAAAATGAAAGATACTAACAACAAAGACGCAGACCGTAGATTATCAGAATTACCCTATATCTGTCGTCAATGTAACAAGTTAATTAGAAATTGTGATCCGTGTATTTTCATCAAAGATATCATCTTGTGTGAAGAATGTGGTAAGGCGGATAGGTATTATAATAATGAAGATTGAAATGACCCAAGTAAAAAACAAAATTGTCAAGTTAAGAGATACATCAACAAAGAATTTCACAATGGCAATTAAAATTCCAAATAAGGATTATTCTCCTAAACAAAGACGTAAATCTAAACTATTAACTAAATCAGAGATAAGAAAAAGATACAGGTTAAAACATCCTGATAGATATAAAGAATCTAAAAGGAAATGGCTTGAAGAGAACCTAGAATATCACAGAGCGTATGAACATGAATGGTATCTAAAGAACAGGAAAAGAATTCTAAAAACTAAGAAAGAAAAGTATCACCACAACAAAGAGAGACCAGAAGGATATGAAATTACTAAGAGTGGGGTTAAGTCATAAATAAATGGGTACTATGAAAGTAAGGGAAAGATTCGGAATCATTAGAGGTTCTCCAGAAGATGATATAGAAGTAGAGAGACCACAGATTAGATATTGTCCAAGTTGTCTAGAAAGTGGATTTAGAGAAATATTAGGTCCTAAAATACTAATGGTGGGAGAAGAAAAACCAGCAGATTACGATCAGTGGTTACAATGTTTGGCATGTGGCAGGATATTTCCCATTTATGAATCCTCAATAGAATCAAAGATACAAGACTCTACACAAGTAATAGATAACCCCTTTGAACAAGGCAAGTCTATAATTGGTTTAAAGAATGTCACTAAAGGAAAAACAAGAGAAACAGACCTCCAGAAAAGGATTAAGAGAATGAAAAAGGAAATAGCAGTAGAAAAAGATCCTGACATTAAAGCAGAACTAAAGAAAGGGAATATTGTCAAATTAGTAGGAGATTCATTTGATCAGTAATAATGACACTAAAAGTATCAAATCACGAGGGAATATGATACTATCATGAGCAAATCAGAGAATAGACTAATCAACGAACTAGTAAAAGATTGTATAACATATAGGTTAACAGAAACAGAATCACTAGAATACATAAGAAGACGTTATGGCAAGAAGATAAGTATAGCATCATATAAGAGGAGAAAGGCAACATTTAGATCAGATTTATCAACACAATTATGGTTAAACAACTTTACCAGAATAGGTTTTGTCATTAATCACAGACAACACATGGAACGAATTAATAAAATATGTGACGATTCAATGCATCAATTAGAAAAAGAAACTAGTAAGAAAGTTAGAGATGAACGCAAGATACTTGCATTAAAAGAAAGTATTATGGAAGCCACAAAACTATTAGTTGAGTTAGACATGGGCACTCCTATCATATCAGCAATTAAAACAAAGTTAGAAGAAAATGTTAAAACCTCACAAACTGGCCAATGATCTATTAAGACTTGGCATAAATGATACAAATAACCCTATCCTAGATAATAGAAATCAATTAGATATCTTCTTAGGTAAACCCTTCTGGATATGGGACCAGGATAAACATAATGAACAGTTCTTAAAAACAGTTGGCCAGTGTTGTTTTAATCATATAATAGGTAAACCTGTCAAGAATAATAAAGAATACCCTATCTTTGATTATCAAGAGTTAATCTATAACGCAATAGAAAATAATTACAATATTTGGATTCTAAAGGCTAGAGGTATTGGCGTCACTACCTTTCTAATTAGATATCTAGCATGGAAGATTCTATCAAGTTCAGAGTTAGATAACAAGTCTATCTTTATAATATCAGGTACTAGAGAAGAGCATGCAAACTACATAAAAGAAAAACTACAAGAGTTATTTGATAAGAGATTTCCCCTTCTTAGATTAGAGAGCAAGTACACTGAACTTTGGTTAAAGAATACATGGATTAAGGTATTCCCAACTAGAACAATAAAAGACATTAGAGGTTATTTCGAGGCTTCTTATATTTTCGTTGATGAATCCGATTTCTACGATGAATCTATACAAGATGAATTATTAACCACTATTAGTCCATATGAAGAGAAGAGCAACTGCAAGATAATATTATGCTCAACTCCTAACAGACCTAATGGATTGATGCAAAGAATAGAGCAAGATCCTAATTCAAAATATTGTAAATTAAAACTAGATTATACATATGGCCTTGATAAAATATATGATAGAGCAGAAATCGAAAAGAAGAAACTAGATCCTGAGTTTGAACGGGAATATAATCTAAAATACTTGGGTAAAGTGGGCAATGTTTTTACTCCGAGTCAAATAGATCAATGTATTCAACTTGGTAATGAATTAACTGTTGACAAAATTCCAGTTTCATTACAGCATACTATAAAATCTGTAGGAATTGATCCTGGTGTCAGTTCATCAAGTACTGGTATCGTAGTCACAGAACATATTAAAACAGACGAGGGAGAAGATAAGATTAGAGTTATAGATTGTCATTTAATTGATAAAGGAGATCCTAACGAAATAGTAAATCTATGTTGGGATATATGGAAGAAATATGGATATATGAACGTGATTTATTACATCGATGGCTCAAATCGTGCAATGGTAAACCTCCTAAAGATAAGGTGGGATGAATCATTAGACTGGGATACTTCTGATGTCAGTACAGATACAATGCATATTCTGCCAATCAACTTCGGAAATAAGGGAGGCGAAAATATGCTAAGCCATTTACATGCTTTTATATCAAAAGGTTACTTAGCAATAGATCCAAAATATGATAAACTCTTAACTTCTTTAAGAACTGCATACGCAAAAGAATTGTCATTAGATAAAGAACAAACTAGTTATGATGATTTAATAGATAGTTTGCAATTAGCATTAAAAGCATATGAAATTAAATAGAATAAAATATAAATATCAAATTAAATTTATTGTGAAATGACAAATGATTATGTACCAGGATTGGAGAGATTAGTGGACCCTTTGGGTTAGACACAAGGGACAAGTAATAGTATAGGTTAAGCAGTACAGGAAAGGATGAGTACAAGTAGTAACCTGTACGCTTTCAGGATTTCCTACTGTATCTGCGGGAACCCTTTTACCATAGTTTGGGGATCTCTCTAGGACATTTAAAGTCCCCTTTAACTTCATGTTGACCTGGTCATAACCACCGGAGCGGGGCACCACATTAATGCAACCAGTGTTTGTTTCCTGTTGAATTTGTGTAATCTTCTCCATTGTATGCGCATAATACGGCCGCGTTGAACCTTTATCTGCCAGTGCTTCCTTGACCTCAGGTAATTCAGTTGGCCACGATGGAGGTATATAAAGAGTTGAACATGGAGGGTTACCCTTATACGTACCAACGGTGAAGATTGAAAGTGGCATCGAGTCGTAAATACTCTCAACAGGTTCAGCAGGAATTTCTATGGTGACTGGAGGATTCTTAAGTGGTATTGGTTTTCTGTAATTCTCACTATAAAACTTATAGGAAATTGTTCCGAAATTCGAAGAGGTGGTCGGAAATTTGAGAACGTTCTTTTCCCCCTGTACATAAGCAGCGATGTTCCACTCATAAATACCAGCAGCAGCAGGATCAGGCCCAAACGGTGTAAGTGTATCAAATTTTATTGTTATTGTATAATTAGGGCGGGTCACATTTGCTTCAGCAAGTTGGGAAAAGTTCTTATCTACAAGATTACTTCCAAACTTCCCAGTAAGTGCTTCTGATTTAGTTTCATTGGATTCTTCATTGATTATTCCTTCTTCACCCTTAACTGTGGGTTGCCTTTCATCTTCAACTGACTGATCGCCTTCATCTTTGACTGTTGGCTCCTCTTCATCTTTGACTGTTAGCTCCTCTTCCGTTCCAATCTCTGGCCCTGTAGGAAATTTTGAAACCTGAATTATACTTTCTGCATTCGAATACTGCACGTTAAAAATAATACTCACCACAAGAATAAACATTAATGGAAATGTTAGCCCATTTTTAATGATTCTATTCATAGAATTACAACATATTGCATATATATAAAAAGATATTTTTCTAAGAGTTGACGATAGAAAAAATTAGGGAAGTAATTGACTTCAAAGGCGCCAAAATTTAGCTCCTGTTGCCAACTACTGTCATAAATTATATTCACTGCATCAATGCCATGTTGTTGTATCTCTGCTTGTATCTCCTTATCTGGATGCGTTGGTTTATTCCTTTTCTTCCTTGCTTTAACTCCTTGTTTACTGCTTCTTTTTGCAACTCCAATAATTTCGGTCTGATTTTCAAAAGGTGATTCTACAGTTGTTAACATTAGATAAAGAACAAACTTCATATGATGATTTACTAGATGGGCTCAGATTAAGTTTGAAAGGATATAATATTAAATAAATAAAAAAGGAGAGGGAATTTTAGGATATTATTTTACTCTCTAACTCAATCAGCACTTATCGTTATCTGGTGGAGGTACCTCGAATATCATCATGATATTGCGGCTGAATTCATCAAGCAATCTTTGCATCTCATCAGGATTACCTACACCTACTGCCATTAATCCAGCGTCCTGAAAATCCTTTACCAGTTCTTTGAAGGTTTTGCATGGGTCTGGCGGTAAGGTGGTAGTAGCAAATACTTGTTGTCGTAAACTTGTTGCACCTATCGAGCCTATCAATGCTACAGCCACCAATACTGCCACTGTTGATGTAATACCGTGTTTCATTACATGCGTTAATAAAATCCTCCTAATAAGACTTTAAAATAAAATAAAATAATAAATATCATAATTAAATTAACTGTGATTAACCGAGAGAGCACACAAATATCACAACTAGATTAGTGTGAATGAGTTTTTTGGCATGGTTGGTCCTTATTCACATTAATCTTTCCATCTGAAATTATTTACTCAAATCCTAGCAATGGATTACTACTTACACACTTTGAACATAATACAATTCTTTTAACAAAAATAATGGTTCTGAATCTGAAATATAGGAACCGCAATTATGACAAAATAGGGGGGTTTGTATCTGTTCTAGAATATCAATATCAGTCATTGTTTATTTTTCAAATCCTTTAGGAATCTATAGCATGGTTTACATAACCAAATACAACTCTCTACAAACCTAAGAAAATTATCTCTCCTTTTACATATTGAGCAATTGGGCGGTCTGTTGTTAAATTGAATCATTTCCTTGCTCCGGATGTGTATATTTAATATGAACTTTTATGAAAAATGGATGCTCTTCGTAGTTACAATATGGGCATTTAACCTTGAGCTGATTCACTGATTCATCATGATCATCCCTAGAAGAGATGGTACTTTGTGAATCATCTTTGTTTAAATTATCATAACTATCTGATTCATCTAACCCACTTCTGCTGGGATGTTCTGGGTGCGTCAGTGAATCAATTTTCTCTCTTGTCTTAATTCCGCCATTATTTCGATAGATTTTCCCCATTTTTATCAATTTATCAATGTCAAAAATGAGATTATTGCCATTCTCTTTATGATCTGCCTCTGCACCAAATTTATCACAAATTAATTTCGTGATAGTGTTTCGATATTTTTTACCAAAATCTGCACTATACCATACATTTGAATTCTTATCATCTAATTTTCCTTCTAATGAATCAGTTATTTTTATCCAAATTTCAGTGGCAGAAATTGATATATTAGTCTCTGAAACCATGTTCTTTACAATAGGATATATTGACGCTTCGAGTGAATCGTTTTTCCTTTTATTCTTTATACTAAGAAAATATTCTAGTGCCTTTTCAATTTCTCTTTGAGTTTCTTCTGTCGCTCCTAAAGTATAGAATAATTGTAATAGTGGTTTACAAAGTTCTTCGTCCCTTCCATCAAGGCCTATTTCAATTTCTTTGTAAGGATCTTTTATGTGTGCAAGTCTATACATCAGTAATAATTTTCTAATATCATTCATTTCATCAAACAATTCTTGTCTCTTAGCATTTCCTTGAGGATTTCTGATTTCTTTAATATTATAATCCGGAATTCCCTTGTATGATTTTATCTTGAATGATCTATCTAATACGCCCCTTGCCTTATCTTCGTTAGGTGACTTTTCAGAAATCATTATTTTAAAACAGTAAGGATAAAAGAATTCCATTTTTGTATTATCACTATTCATTCTTGGAACTTTGGCATTTGGCTGATATCCCACCTTCAACATACCCATTATCTGGCTATTTTCGTCCATTTTATCAAATTCTTCAACTATTATTGTTACTTGACCATATTCGACAATGCCAAAGACTCTAAACCAAAATGCTTCAGTTGCATTTGTGATGTTTACCACTCTGTATCCTAGACACTCAAAAGTATCTCCAAAAGCACTTTTACCAGTACCGTTTGCACCTACAACAATTAGGTAATGAACTGTACTGAAACGATCTTGAAAATAGGAACCTAAAATATTTGCACTTAATAGAGTTGCTGTCTTTTCATCAACATCGTTATATTTTTTAACTTCATTTTTTATTTTTGCTAGTAATGTATCAGGTGTTTCTTTCATCGCTGCTAATAGATATCTTTGTGGTTCCTCAACTGTTCTGAATTCATATGGACTATACGGATATTCTTGTATAAGTGGAGGCCTTAAATTTGGCGTGACATCAATTATCTTTGGTTCTACCTGTATGAACCTTCTATCCTGATCACAGAAATATTTAATAAAATATGGTTTTCCTTCAATAATGGCTGCTTCTCTTAACTGACCATTTCCTTTATTACTAAACTTGTATACAATTTCTTCTTTTTGTTTTGATTCTTCTTTTGATATCGGTTGATTATTACTCATTTTCAAACTCCAATTCATCTAATAACTGTTGTACTCTATGCTGGCAATTGGATTCTTTTGCATGGAATGTTAACTCTTTGAGTATATACTGGAATCGTTCTAACAGTATGGTATTTTCATCTTGCATTATTCGATTCCCTCCAGATCGACCTTCCTTAAGAGAATCCCATCTTCACGAGGGATAAGATACAAATTTCCTGGTTTCTCAATATGGTATTTTTCAGCCAATTTATACGGCAAGGGAAATACTATTGTGCGTGAGTTGTCAGTGTTTCTCCAGGACTTTACTATTACTATTTCTTCCTTTGACACAGTATCATTAAATGACATCTTGACTTAGAGAACTAAATAAAAAATTATTTGGTGTCCACTGGTGCAAGTGGAATTTTATTATCCATTGCTACCATCTTGGCCTTTAGATATGTGTTGAATGCTTCTTCGATTACTTGTTCTTGATCATTAGAATATACATGAACACTAATTCTAATCCCTTTTGCAGTCTCTTCCAATTTTAAAGAATGTGTGAAGGTAGAGTTTTCTTGTGACATCATTTACTTATTTCTCCACACTCTGAACATACACCATTGCTATCCAGTTCGTTCCATTCACCGCATTTTTGACAGTGAGTTTTATCTTGTTTCTTTAGTCTCTTAACTACACCCGACCAATGTTCTTTTTGGTTTTGCATCCATGGAGAATTCTTATGGGTTACTTTCTTTATGACTATGTCATCTGCAACTTCACCTTGGCTTAATAATTCAAGATCATTTACTACGCAATCAGATACATAATCATCAAAAGATTTGTAATTTGCAACTCTGTATAAACCGGCTCCCGCTTCATAGAGATTTACAGGTAATCGCAGAGTAACAAAAACCTCAACAATTCCCTGTTTCTGATCCTGGTAATACATGTCGTGAAGATCTGCTTTTGTCTTGCTCATTTCTATTCTGGACTCCTTGGACAAGTACAGTTTATGAATTCGATTTGATCAAATATGGAAGTAAAGTCATTTGTATCATATCTTCCTGATTTATTGCATGTATGACAAATCCAACTAATTTCATGTATTGGCTCCATTTCATAATGTGATTTGCGTTCATTCTGAGAAATGCTCAAGGAAAAAACTCTGTATAGATTATACATTATTCTTCATCAGCCTCTCTACGTTTATTATGATGCCAATACTTTCAAGTTTTTTCTGTACCATTTCTAAAGTGATTTGCTTCCTTTGGTTTTCTCTCTCTATTTTCTTGACAGCATTATTTACATTTTGTATATCAGTTTCTTGGAATGCTTTGCATCGTTCTTGTGTATGATGCTGGTTGTCGTGGTCCACTTCTATGAAGAATTTCTTCATATCATTCCATGCGACCTTTATACCACAATTGTACTTGCATGTTCGAACCTTCGTCCCGTTTACTGTCTTGTATAAGTCAGACATTTCTATTTGCTCACCTGGATTATGAACCCAGTTATCAGGCTCAAGTTTATACAGACCATGACGCACTTTGCCCAGTTCGGTATCTTTGCATTCATTCTTTCAAGATTCATTTTCTAGTCTTCCTCTGTTTCTCCCTTGACTTTACAATCATACCAGATTGTTTCCAACATTATGTTATTCATGTTGTAATGTTGTATATACCATATTATAAACTGTTGTATTGTTGTAAACATATAAATAATGTATGGTAGGTTTATAACTTAATGTCAATTGTTGAAATTGTGGAAGGTCAAATACAGACTTCTATCAGATTACCTAAAGAACTGTTAAAAAGAGCCAAGAAACACGCCATAGATAATGATACATCTCTAGCAGCATTGTTAATAGAAGCCTTAGAATCATACCTTGATAGTAAGAGATGAAGAAAGTTAGATTTTCTAAATGGATCCTGCTATACTAGTGTAGCATGACTGATAACAAAATTACTCCGGAAAATAACCCTGATTATAGGTATGACGATCGTTTAAAAAGAATGGTAAGAAAACCAGGGACCCATTCAGGTGCTAAGAAACTACAAAGAGAAACATTATGGGTTAGAAAAATAAAAATAGAAAAAGGTGAATATGTAGAACAAACAACACAGAACTCCTTCTACTATTATTTGAGGACAATATTTCTGAAAAATGGAATTAATCCAGCATATGAGGGTCCGAACTTTCGTAAAAGTGTAACAAATCAAATTGATGATATATGTCGTGGATGGGGGACAACAAGGGAAGACCTTTTAATAATTGCTGATGCTCGCGCTACTCTTTATTATAATAATCAGAGATATCATGTAAGTCTAAAAAATATAGAAGAAAATCAATTATACCTGAGAGGCACGGACGTTATAATAATAGAAAAGGCAGCACTATGTAACTTATTGGCTCCTCTTGCTACAAAAGCAGGTATAGCCCTCATAGATACTAAAGGTTATGTTGTCGAATATGCTAAAAAATTATCTGATCTAGCGATAAAATATGATGGTCATGTAGCCATGATAACAGATTGGGATAGTGACGGCTTATTAATGTCGCTAAGGGTGTATGATGACATCAGTAAAGAGATTTATAGAATTGGAATTGACTGGGAAACTAGAGAAGAATTAGAAAAAATGTATCCTGAACTTTCAGGAGAATTAGAACTAGTTAAATTACAAGAAGAATACAAGCCCGGGTACAGTTACACCAAGTTAAAAAAACTTCCATTTTATGGTGAGGAGGAAAGAAGAATATATTACAAAAATTTATGGCGTCTTGAACAATTTCGTATTGAAATTGATAGTGTTCAACGTGTTGTGGGATATCAAAAATTATGGGCTTTTATTCTAAAGAAACTTGAAGAAAGGTTCCCTGAAAGAAATTATAATCGAGCCATCCACTTAGGAACGATTCTTCCGGATACTTATTTACAACTGGGTAACATGCTTACAGAGAAAATGAAGCCAGAACTGGATATTCTAAAACAAGAGATCAGAGAATCACTTGAAGATTTTAAAGGTTTTTTGGATAATGTTAGTGATAATGAAGAGGCTTTAAAACTATACCTTAAACAAGAGATGAACAATTCTAGCAATCTTGCGGATATATTAAACAAAATTAAAGAGTTAACGAATGAATTAAAACAACAAAATATTACATCGTTTATGGAATCTACTTTCTAGATCTCTGTTTTAACACTTCATTCTTAAACTTCTCAAAATCTGATTTTAACGCTTCAATTTGTGATTTTTCTATTTGGATTTTCTGCTCCAGTTTTAATTTTAATCTATTTTCTTCGTTGATTGTTAAGAGGTTTACCGCTTTCAAATACTCATTTAACATCTCTTGCTCAGTAGGTCTGTAATAACAAGATGCTAAACCTATTTTATGACCCAATAACATCTCTCTTATCTCAGGATTTAATTTAGAATCTACCAACTGCTTTGTACAGAATTTACGAAAACCATGAAAAATAGGAATCTGTTTTCTTTTGAATGGATTAACATGATCTATTTCCCTCAAACCAGAGTTGCTAATACAATCTTCAAGTATTGCCCACAATGCACGGCCCTTAAATGGCTTGCCCTTAACTTTAGTTTTTAAACTGAATTTTCTTACGAGTAAATAGGAGTCTTGAGTAATTTTCTCGCCACGTCTTTCTCTAAAATCTAAATAGGAATCAATTTCTTTAGCACATTCAGGAGTTGTAAAGGTAATGTATTCTTCCTTATCTCCCCTATATACAATAATTTTGTAAAGATCATCAATTTTTTCTAAATCTCCTATTCTAATTGATTGTAAAGCGCCTATTCTGATACCGGTAGATGCTAGGACAAGAAAGGCAGTCTTTAAACGCTGATCTGAATACTCTAATATTTTTTGTATTTCTTGATGAGTATAGCCCCTGTCTTTTCCGTTTATCTCGTTATCTGTCTTTTCTGACTTGATAAACTTCTTTAGTTTCTTCCAGTTTAGAATGACGTCATTCATCTCACATGCGTGTTTTATTGTGGCCATTATAACGGTCTTATATTGACTTGAGATTTTTTGAGAAACCAGATACTTTATGATAAGGTTCGATAATTCTTGTTGTGATAATTTTAGCAAAGAATCTAGGTCTAAATTACAATATTTTAAGAATCTGGACATGCAGTATTCATAATTTTTTCTGGTTGCGTCAGAATTAATGGAGTTTACAAAGTTAAAATATGCGTCCTCTCGTTGTTCCTGCACTAACATGAACTATACACAGGGAGCCTAGAATATAGAACTAATTATTTAACTAGTTTTATCTATAGTACTATCTTCCTTAAAGTAAATAAACTATAACAAGATTTTAAAAATTAATTACGATGGATACTACAGATTTAAAGATGGTTGTGGAAACACCTGAAGAGCGAAGAAAAAGATTCCTTATAGAATTTGAAAAACCCTTCAAATGTGAGAAGTGTAACGAACGTTTTAAGAAAAAGAAATACCTAAAAGAACACAAAATAGAAGTTCATTCTTACTGATTTTCTTCTATTTATTGTGGGATATTTGAAAAGAGTGATAATTCAACTTTTCCTTATGACACATATAGAGAAAAATTAATTGAGTTAATTAATAAGCGACACAAAAAGTAATTTATTGAGTCAATTAATATTCTATCTCAATCTTGAAAATTTACACTAAAACGGGTGATAAAGGAGATACAGGATTAATTGATGGTTCCAGAATTTCCAAATCTGATTTAAGAATAAAAGCTTATGGAGGAGTGGATGAGGCAAATTCTCATATAGGATTAATAATTTCAAATATTGAAAAAAAATCGATTTTTGATGATGTAAAAAAAATACTCTTGAATATTCAACAAGATTTATTCGTTTTAGGTGCAGACCTGGCTAATCCAAATGGTTTGAAAGATGACAAGATGCTAGTTAGAAAAGAGATGGTTTCTAATATTGAACAGCAAATTGATAATTTTGAATCCGAATTGGCGTCTATATCATATTTCATACTTCCTGGTGGAACCATTGAAGCATCTTTATTACATATATGTAGAACAGTTGTAAGACGTGCCGAAACATCTGCAGTCGCGCTTGCTAAGGAACAGAAGATAAACCAGGAAATTCTTACCTATCTAAATAGATTGTCAGATTTATTTTTTGTTCTTGCTAGAGTAATTAATAAGCGACAAAAATGCAACGATATCCCCTGGAAGTTAAATTGAAATTCGAGTAGATTTAAATACAAAAAACATGCTGAAATTTATGCTATTTAGCATTGGAACAGACGCGAAACGTACTACTGTTGATTTTCATCACAATAATCATGGCTTTAGTGAGTAGTGCGTTATTGTATTTTCTTGATCAGTTACTTTCGAATTTTCTGATCCTTTTCGAATACACTTTAAAAAATCACAATGTGGTTCAATATACAATCCAATAATAAAGATTCGATAATGATGGTATATTAATATGAATTAAGGTTCACTAACTACATGAAATTAGAAAAACGTGAAATACCCAACCTTGTTTCATTTTTTCGTTTTGTTTGCAATCTTAAAAGAGTAAAGAGATCTGGCTGGATACACAAATCTAACATTGTATCACCTGAATCGATAGCAGATCATTCCTACTCCATGTGCGTAATGTCCATGGTTTTGGCTGAAATACTGAATTTAGATACAGAGCACATTATGAAGATGGTCAATTTCCACGATTTGGCTGAATCCCTAGTTGGAGACTATATGCCTGATAAAATATCAGCTGAAAAAAAAGAGATACTAGAGAATAAGGCTATGAAAAAAATCATTTCAAAGATACCTAGCGCTCTCCGTGAAAATTATCTTGATATTTGGAATGAATACAATGATAATATCACAGTTAATGCCAAGTTTGTTCACAATATAGACAAGTTGGAAATGGCCCTACAAGCAAAAGAATATGAGTTTGATGGATACTCAAAAGAATCGCTTCAAATTTTCCTAAAATCTGCTACTGATTATATATCAAATGAGAGATTTGACTTGGTGTTTGAAATTTTGCAAACTATAAATGATGATTCAGATAAAATATGAATTAATGCAGTATTTTACGGCTCTAAAAATGGGTGAAAAACGAGTTAGAGCTGCTCAAGAGATTTTAAATAAATATACTGGAAATGTAGCCATGCCAGCTTTAGCATTGAAGGACAATAACAATAACAACTGGGAACCCGTTGGGGAAGAAAATTATTTTACGACAATAAAAGAAGAAAATGGTTTCATGATTGCAATATGTGATAGAAATGGGATTGCAAAAACTGTGGCACAATGGTTTATTGAAGTTAGAAAAGATGAAATTATTAAGAAAATAATCCAAAATGAAAATCTTCAAGAGTACAATGGAAAAGTGATACTTCCAATTTAACACTTAAGTAGATTTGTTATTTATTGATCTCACTTGAAAAGAAAATTTGAACAATCAATAGAGATCAAAGGTCATCTTATTGACTCAATGATCTTAACAAGAATATTTGATAAGATCATGGACCTGAAGGGAGATTTTAATGTTCTTGAATTTAATGTTGGAAAAAAGAAAGATGAATTGAGTTATGCACGATTATTGATATCAGGAAAAAATAAAAAACATCTTGACCAATTATTAGAATCAGTTTTTATAGAAGGTGCACAACCGACTAAAATTGATGGAGTGATTCTAAAGCCTGCTCCTAATGACATGGTAATGCCAAGAGATTTTTACAGTACAACTAACAATACTACGCAAATATTCCTCAACAATGAATGGATTGATGTTGAGAATATGATGATGGACAAATGTATTGTAGTTGATCTTAGGAACAAAAAGGCAGAATGTAGAAAAATTAGGGATATTCATCGTGGAGAAATGATAGTAACCGGTGAGCAAGGAGTTAGAATATTACCTGAGGAACGTCCGAGAGAAGGTGTAGACATTTTTCAATTTATGAGCAGTACTAGCTCCAGTGAAAGGCCTACTCAACAAATTGCAAGAAAAATTGCAATGGATATTTACAATACTAAAAATAATGGTGAGAAAATAGTCGTCACCGCGGGACCAGTAATTGTCCATTCGGGTGCTGCAGAATCTCTTGCCAAGATGATCAGAATGAAGTATATAGATGGACTACTAACTGGAAATGCATTAGCAGTTCATGATATAGAAAATTCATTATTTGGTACTTCTTTAGGAATGAATGTAAAAAATGGAACATTGGCAATTCGTGGCCATAGAAACCACATGCAGGCAATAAATGAAGTGTTTAGGGCAGGATCTATAGAAGAAATGGTAAAGAAAAATATTCTAAAATCTGGAATTATGTATGAGTGTATAAAGAATAATGTCCAATTCGTACTTTGTGGATCAATTAGAGATGATGGACCAATTCCGGGAGTAGTAACCGATATTATTGAAGCGCAAGATAGATACAGAGAAATTTTAAGAGACACAAAAATGGTTCTTATGCTTTCGACTATGTTACATTCAATTGCTGTAGGAAACATGATTCCTGCACGAGTAAAGGTCGTCGCAGTAGATATTAGTCAGCCTGTGGTAACAAAACTACTAGATAGAGGAACAACACAGGCAATAGGAATTGTTAGCGACATTGGAGCATTTCTTCCAATGGTACTACATGAATTAGAACATATAACCAAAAAGTGATACTAGCAACTAGAGTGCAGTCAACAAGGGAATTTAAATCATCATTATTTTATGATAGTGGTAAAAATTCTATCTATTTGATTTATTTAATCTATTGTTTATTAGACGCATTGCGATCTTTGGATCTGCACGTCCGTTAGTAAACTTCATTACCTTTCCTAGCAAGAAATTTATTGCTTCATGATTCGTTCTTGCGTCTTCAACAGCAGATTTTTCGGTATTAAAAACTGACTCGACTGCATCCATCAACGTTTTTTCATCAGCTATCTTGAAAGCATTTGTATTATTTGCAACTTCTGAAGGTAATTTTCCACTATCGAATATCTTGACTAGAATATCTTTTGCTGTAATTCTACTAATCTTATTTCCTTCCATCATCTTAACCAATTCAGCGATATGCTCCGGTTTCACCTTCAGGTTTCTCAAATAGTCACTACTGTCAATATCATCTTGAATCAAACTCTTAAAGTCGGTAATTAGAAAATTAGCTATTTCCACAGGGGAAAAATATACTTTCAAAGTAGATTCAAAAAAATCAGCTAATTTCTTATCATTTATGAGAATATTAGATGTATGCTCCGAGAGTTTATATTTTGATACAAAACGATCGAATCTTTGGTTTGGTAGTTCTGGCATATGATCTTGTAAATTAGAAACAAAATTATCACCCAATATAATAACAGGGATATCAGGTTCTGGGAAATATCGATAGTCATGTTCCTCTTCCTTACTCCTTGCCTTATATGTAATTTTTTTCCTATCATCCCAATGCCGTGTTTCAGAATCTATTTTGATATTACGGTTAAACATACTATTTTGTCTGGTAATTTCATAATTAATGGCTTTTTCGACTTCCTTAAATGAATTAATGTTCTTAATTTCTACTTTGTTACCACCTTTTATTGACACATTTACATCACATCTTACTGATCCTTCCAATAAAGTATCACATACACCAAGATGTTCTAGTGTTAAGGATAATTTATTTAGAAATAATCTTACTTCTTTTGGATTTGTAAAATCAGGTTCTGTGACTATTTCAATCAAGGCAACACCAGCCCTATTATAATCTATCAACGCAGAATTCCTAACGTTCATGCCACCCTCAAGATAAACAATTCTGCCTGGATCCTCTTCCAATTGGATTCTAGTAATCCTAATTTTTTTTGAATCGTCCAATTCAAATATACCTTCTGCTCCAATACTTGAAAAACCATATACATTATACTGGGTTATCTGAAAGTTTTTTGGTAAGTCTGGATAAAAGTAATTCTTACGATAAAACATGATCTTGTTTGGAATTTTACACCCTAAAGCAATAGAAATCATTGTAGAATATTCTATCGCCTTTCTATTGATAATTGGTAAAGTACCCGGAAGTCCACAACATGTTTCACAAATGTTGGTGTTAGGTTTAAGATCACGATAGTTTCCATGACATGAACAAAAGAGTTTACTCTTAAGTGCAGTTATTTGAGCGTGAATTTCTAATCCGATCATTACCAGACTCATATTAAATTTGGTCTCCTTTGAATATTGATAGTATTTTCAAGGGCATAAGATGCATCAATTAGCTTTTGTTCTTCAAATGGTGCTGCCATGATCTGCAATCCTATTGGAAGACCATTACTAAATCCAACAGGAAGTGTTATTGCGGGAATGCCGGCAAGATTGGCTATAACAGTGTTTATATCGACAAGGTACATTTTAATTGGATCATCTATTTTCTCACCAAATTTAAAAGGAAGTATCGGCATGGTGGGTCCAATCAACAGATCATACTTTTTGAATAAGGTAAGTAATTCCAGTCTCAATAATGAGCGAAGTCTTCTAGCCTTGAGATAATATTTACTATAGTATCCTGAAGAGAGAACATATGACCCAATTAAAATTCTCCTTTTTACTTCTTCTCCAAAGTTTTTCCTAACGTTACTAAAATAATTATCCCATTTATAATCATCTATTGGAAGATCAAACCCATATCGAATATTATCATACCTGGCAAGATTGCTACTTGCTTCAGCGCTTGCAAGAGTATAGTATGAGGGCAAAGCATAGTTTAGATTTTTTATCGATATTTCATTACACTCACATCCTATCTCCTTAAATTTTTCAGAAGTAGAATAAATTGTTCTTGTCACCGCATCATCACTACCATCAATCAATTCCTTTATTATCGCAATATCCAAATTATTTGATTTATCATTAATAGTAATTGGTGACGAAGACATACTTGTATTATCATTCATATCCTTTCCAGAAATTATGTTCATTAACATGACTACGTCCTTGACCGATCTGCAAATGGGACCAATTTGTTCTAGACTATTTGCGTATGAGATTAAACCGTATCTACTCACTTTACCATAAGTAGGTTTAAGGCCAACAACGGAACAGAAACTTGCAGGACATCTTATTGATCCCCCTGTGTCTGAACCGAGAGAAATAGTACATTCTCCAGCTGCAACAGCAGCACCACATCCACCTGATGAGCCCCCAGGAACATAATCCAAATTCCATGGATTATGAGTAGGCATGAATCTACTATATTCTGTAGTTGAGCCCATACCAAATTCATCTAAATTTAACTTGCCCAATATTATTGCCCCATTTTCCTTTAAGTGTTGTATAACTGTCGCATCATATGAGGGAACATAATCTTCGAGTATTTTTGAAGCGCATGTAGTTCTGATATCTTTTGTAGAAATGTTATCCTTTATTCCAACCGTTACTCCACCTAGTAAACCTATATTTTCTTTTTCTTTAAATTTCCTATCTATTAACTTTGCAGAGGATAATGCGCCTTCAGAATCTAATGAGATAAACGAATTTAACTTTGATTCTACATCTTCGATTCTTTTAATAACGGAACAAACGTACTCCTCAGCCGTAAATAATCCTTCTTTTATGCCTTCAATAACCTCATGTGCTAGAAGATCATATAGGTTTGACATTTTATTTCATCTTGGGCCCTTTTAAGAAACCATCTTCTGTCAAGTTTTTGTTTATTCGCCGTCCGCCAGACATTTTGATCACATCGTCTCTCAGCTCATCGAGTTTTATTTCCTGTAAGTCTAAAACAATCGGATCATCAGAAGAAAGCTCTTCAAGAATATCTATATATTCAATTGTCCTTTCCAATTGTTTAGGAAATTTTTCAGCTTCATCTTCAGATAGGTCAATTTTAGATATCTTGGCAAGATACGCTAATTCGTCTTTTGAAATCATAATATTGTCATCTTTTCATAGATATATTATTTGTTAAGGCGACAATCGATCTATATCTCTAGGAAACAAAACAACATCTCTAATATTGTCAACCCCGCATATACTCATCAATAATCGCTCAAGACCCAACCCAAATCCAGCGTGAGGAGGCATACCGTAATCAAAAACTTTCAGATGGAAATCAAAAGCATCAATGTTTAATCCTTGTTTTTTCATTCTTTCAACCAGCTCAGATTTATCGTGAATTCTTGTGCTTCCTGACGATAATTCTAGATTTTCATACATCAAGTCGAAAGATTCGCACTCTGTCCCTGTAGATTTTGGTTTAACATAGAATGGCTTTATTGAGGTGGGCCAATCAATTATGAAGTAGAAATTCTTGATATCTTTATCATCGAGATTTCGCAACTTTTGTTGTGAAATGTCATCTCCCCATTCAATTGATTCTCCGACGTTCTGTAACTTTTCTATCAGATCTGAATATCTATATCTTTGAAATGGAAATGATATATCGGGTAAATTTATTTTCAGATATTCAAGATGCGACTTGTTCTTATCTTTTACTTCGTCCCACACATAATGAATCATTCTTTCTAAAATTTCCATTACATCACTATAATCAGCATAGGCTTTTTCGATATCTATTGACGTAGCTTCTGACAGATGTCTATTTGTTCGTGACGGTTCTGCTCTGAAAATGGGGCCTATTTCAAATACATTTTCAAATGCCATGGTCAACTGTTCTTTATAAAGCTGAGGACTTTGGGTTAAGAATGCTTCTCTATCATAATAAAAAATCGGAAAGAGTGTGGCACCACCCTCAGTCGCTGTAGAAATTATTTTAGGTGTATTGACTTCGATAAATCCTTCTTTTCTAAGAAATTCTCTACATGAGTTCAATACTGTGTATCTTATACTAAAAATTGATTGAAGATAAGGTCTACGGAGATCTATCGCTCTTAGATCTAATCTAGTATCGATACCTACTCCTTTCCTACTTTGAATAACGATAGGGGAATTCTTATTGGCCAAGGCAAGTATTTTAAATTCAACTGGAATTATCTCAATTCCATTTGGGGCTTTTGGTTCACTTCTAACTTTACCCCTTATTGCTATCGAAGCATGCTCCCTAATCTTTGGTATTTCAAACGTGAGAGACGCGGGGTATTCATCTTTCTTTAGAATGACTTGAATATTACCAAATCTGTCGTTGAGCGTGAGAAATTTTACGTTACTATGTTCACGTATCGAAGAGATCCATCCAACAATTATTATCTCCTTGCCATTCAGAGAAGTATCAATATTTTTGGAATAGTGCGTCCTTTTCCAAGTTTGATCTTTTGTGCTATCCAAATCGACGAACCTTGATAATTTGAACTTTAATGAACAGGTTAATTTAACCTTTTAACACAGATATACTAATTATTGCAACAAAATATACCAACAAGTATTACATCATTGAAAGCGACTTCATAGTAGTAACTAACTATTTTATCTTGATGAAGAAATAATTTATCGATTACGAATAGGCATGACCGCAAGTGTATACAATACCTCCATACAACATGCTGCAACATGGATTTACATAATTGAGGCCAAAGCGATAACCCGGATGATGAGAAACATCATAGAACGGGGTTAGAAAACTCAAGAAAGATAGTTTATTCGCAATTCATTAAAATGCCTTCTTAGCTAAACCCTAATCGAAACTTACAAAAGCATTAATACCATATTCAAATAATTTGTGTGAAATGGAAAAACAATCACTATTATCGCTTTTTTCTTCAAATCCGGATAAGTATTACAAAGTTTCATTATTTGACGAAAAAGGATTCAAAAGACATAATTGCAAATTATGCAGAAAATTCTTTTGGTCTATAAATGATAAAGAATCTTGTCCTGAACATGAAAACTACAGCTTCATAGGCGATCCTCCGACATCAAAAAGACTTGATTTTGTAAATACCTGGAAAGAGTTGAGTAGTTTTTTTAGAAAAAATGACCACAATCTAATTCAAAGATATCCAGTAGTATGTCGCTGGAGGGAAGATCTTTATTTCACGATTGCTTCAATAGTGGACTTTCAGAGGGTAATGAATGGAAAAATTGTATTTGAAATCCCCAAAAATCCTCTTGTAGTGCCACAAATGTGTCTTCGATTTAATGATATTGAAAATGTTGGTATTACTGGCAGGCACTACACTAGTTTCTGCATGATAGGTCAGACCTGTAATGCAGATGCGCCAGGTGGATATTGGAAGGACAAATGTATCGAACTAGATCACGCTCTACTTAAGGATGTATTGGGCATTCAATCAGAGGAAATTACATTCGTTGAAGATGTTTGGATGGGCGCTGGAGCCTTTGGTTATTCCTTAGAATATTATGTTCGAGGACTGGAGCTTGGGAATGCAGTATTCACTGAATTTGAAGGTGATGAGCATAATTATCGTACACTTGATAACAAGATAATAGATATGGGTGCGGGACTGGAGCGCTTGTCCTGGATCACTTTGGGCACCCCCACAAGTTACGATGCTACATTTGGACCAGTAATCAAAAAACTAATTGATATGATTGGTATCGATGTTGATTCGAAATCAGAATTTCTATCTCAATATTTTAGGGTTTTTTCTGAGAAATATTCAAATAATCAAAATGATGTGAGACTTTTAAAAACTAACATTGCAAAAGAACTTGGCTTATCGTATGAAAGTTTAGAAAAAACTATCTTACCGTTTGAAACATTATCAATAATAGCTGACCACACAAGGACCCTCCTGTTTGCAATTTCAGACGGTTCCTTGCCTTCGAATGTGGGAGGAGGTTATAATCTCAGAATTATATTAAGAAGAACCCTTGCACTACTTGCACGTTTTGGTTGGAAAGTCAATTTAGAAGATATTATAGATTTACACAATGACCAACTAAAATCAATGTATCCTGAATTAAAAGAGCACAAAAATGATGTTAGAACCATAATACAGATTGAATCCAATAGATATTCTTCATCCAAAGAAAGAATGTATTCCATAGCCAATTCCATGTTGACAAGTAAGAAAAGTCTCAGGGTTGAAGATTTGATTAGAATGTACGAATCCGATGGAATTACTCCTGATTTTCTACTTGAGACGGGAGTTATAGAAAAAATACCTCCAGATTTTTATTTAAAATTAGCACAACTCCATACTTCACATGAATCAAAACAGATTCCAGTTTTTGAAACTATCACTGGACTGAAGCCCACAAGATTATTGTACTATGAAGATGAGTCCATTAGGGAATTTGATGCAAAAATTCTTAGAATACTAAATGGCAAATACATGATTTTGGATAAAACTGCATTTTATCCCCGAGGAGGAGGGCAAGAACCAGATTTTGGATCTATTGAAGGGATAAAAGTCACAGATGTACTAAAACAAAATGATATAGTCCTTCATAAAATAGAAACTCCATCGAAAGATTATTTTCCAGAGGATAAAATAGTCCATGGAATTGTTGATAACACAAGGAGACGATCTATAACCAAAAATCATAGTGCAACACACATCTTGAATTCTGCAGCAAGGAACAGTCTTGGTTCGTGGGTGTGGCAGAATTCTGCCTTTAAGGATGAACACTACGCAAGATTGGACATCACCCATCATTCTTCTTTGACAAGGGAAGAAATCAATCAAATAGAAAAAACCGCCAATGAAGCTGTTCAGAGAAATTTACCAATTCTAATCAACGTATTTGAAAGATCCGATGCTGAGGATCGCTATACATTCAGGATTTATCAAGGAGGCGCAGTCCCATCAAACAATGTTAGGATAGTAAACATAGATGGATGGGATGTAGAAGCATGTGGTGGGACCCATGTAAGTAAGACAGGTGAGATAGGTCTAATAAAAATTCTAAAAACAGAGAGGATTCAAGATGGTGTAGTAAGACTTGAGTTTGTTGCAGGAAATAATGCTTTACGGTACGTTCAATCACAGGATTCCCAGTTAATTCATATCGCCCATTATTTGGGTTCAAGTAAAGAGAAAGTAGTTGAATCTTTTGATAAGATAACCAAGGACAATGAATTAACGAAAAGAGAATTTAGAAACATTGTTAAAAAATTTTCAGACAATATGGCTGAAATCGTTTCTCAGAAAGCGACTTTATCAAGATCCGGATTGAAGATATATGGTACGTACGATGATGAAATAGGTGAAGATTACTATATTGCGCTGGGAGAAAAGAGTACTGATATTGATCCTCTTTTAGTATTTGTTGCATTGGTTAAGTATCAAGAAGGAATAAAAGTCATAGTTTTCGTTGGTGCTGAATCACGAAAAATTATTAAAGCATCAAGGATAGCTAAAGAAATTTCACTGCAACTTGGAGGTACTGGAGGAGGAGGCTCAGATAAATTTGGCCAAGGTGGAGGAAGCGACAAAAGCAAGGTTCAAGATAGCTTGAAGAATCTTGAGAATTTAGTGACTAGTATTTTAGATTCTAGTGAAAAAAATGGCTGAAAATAAAGTTGAAAAAACGTCCAATCTAGAACTCAATTGGACAAGGATTGAAGAAAAATGGAGAAAGAAGTGGGCTGAAAATAGAATATTTGAATCTGAAATTGAACCACATAAAAAAAAGTATTTTCTTACTGTAGCATATCCTTACCCAAATTCACCACAACACGTGGGTCATGGGAGAACATATACTTTGGCTGATGTGCATGCAAGGTATAAACGTATGCAAAATTATAATGTATTATTTCCAATGGGTTTCCACTACACAGGAACGCCTATTGTGTCAATGTCACAAAGAATCAAATCAAATGATGTAGAATTAATTGAAACTTTCCAACAAATATACAAAATCCCTAGTAAAATAATATCAAGTTTCAAAGAACCTAAAAAAATTGCAAGCTTCTTCCACGAAGAAATTAAACAAGGAATGAATGAAATGGGATATTCTATTGATTGGAGGCGAGAGTTCACAACAATAGATAAGGGTTATTCGAAATTCATTTCATGGCAATTTAGAAATCTCAGGATGAATGGTTTGATAGTACAGGGATCACATCCAGTTGGATGGTGTCCTCAAGATCAAAATCCAGTAAGTCAACATGATACTGTAGGTGATATCGAACCTGAGCTTATTGAATATGTGCTTGTGAAATTTAAATTTGAAGATCAGTATATTATCCCGACTGCAACTTTAAGACCAGAAACTATTTTTGGTGTGACAAACTTATGGATAAATCCTGATATAAAGTATGTAATTGCACTTGTAAATAATGAGAAATGGATAATTACTAAAGATGCTGCAAAAAAGTTGGAATTTTTAAACTTGAGTGTCGCCATAATTTCAGAAATAAATGGATTCGAGTTGATAGGAAAATCGGTACTTGATCAATTTAGGAAAGAATATGTACCGATATTTCCCGCATCATTTGTGGATCCTAATAATGGAACTGGAATTGTCATATCGGTTCCGGCACATTCACCTTATGATTATCAAGCGCTAGAGGATTTAAGGAAGAATCCTGATACCTTGAGAAAATATGACATAATAGTTGATATTGTTCCAAAGAAGATAATTCATACTGATCTGTTTCCCTCAAATGACTCATCTCCTGCAGAATCGATAGTAACTCGCTATTCAATAAGGGATCAGAGTGATCCAAAACTTGAAGAGGCGACAAACAAACTTTATTCGGAGGAATTTCACAATGGTGTTCTTTTACCAGACATAGATTTAGTGGGAAATCTAAGTGTACTAAAAGCTAGAGAGACAATAAGAGATAAAATTATCAAACAAGAAATCGGAACCACCATGTATGAATTAAAAAATGCAGTAAAATGTAGATGCGGTGCTTCATGCGTAGTTAAGTTACTAACAAATCAGTGGTTTATCAATTATGGGGACGAAAATTGGAAAAAATTAGCATACGAATTAATTGACAATATGGAGATTCTACCTGAAGAAATAAGACAAGAGTTTACAAACGTTATAGATTGGCTAAAGGAAAGGGCATGTGCAAGAAAAAGAGGTTTAGGAACAAAGCTCCCATGGGACAATGAGTGGATTATTGAGAGTCTAGCAGATTCGGTTATCTATATGGCTTATTACCCATTATCAAAATATATTAACAATGATATTGATTCACGAAAAAGCGAAAATGAGATATTAGCAGATGATTTGAATGATAGTTTTTTTGACTATGTTCTTTTAGGAAAGAATGATCCGGAGGTAGTAGCTAAAGATTCAAAAATTTCCGTACAATTATTGGAAAAAATTAGAAATGAATTTCTATATTTTTATCCAGTAGATTCTAGGCATTCTGGAAGGGATCTAGTACCAAATCACCTAGCGTTCTTCATATTCAATCATGCAGCAATTTTTGGCAAAGATAAATGGCCCAAACAAATTGTCGTCAATGGATCGGTACTAATGCAAGGTAAAAAAATGTCTAAATCACTTGGAAATATCATTCCACTACGACATGCAATAGGAGAATATGGTGCTGATTCAATCCGTCTTGCGATGCTAGCGTCTGCAGAGATATTACAAGATTCTGACTTCTCCTTTGATCTAGTAAAAGCCATCAGATCCAAATTGTTTGAAATTTACAGAACTATTGGTTCCCATAAGAACATCTTTACTATAATTCAAGATAGTTTGGATCACAATGAACTGGAAGATGTTTGGATATCAAGTAGAATACAACACCTTATTTTAGAAACTACATCTGCTATAGAAAAATTTAGAATCAGAGAAGCTTTACACAGTATATTGTACTTGATGGATAATGATCTACAATGGTATCAAAAAAGAAAACTTGCAAAAAATAAACCCATACATAATAATTTATTAAAGGATTTTTTTGAAGTAAGGATAAAATTATTATCACCCTTTGCTCCTTTTTTTTGTGAGGAAATTTGGGAAATAATGGGCAATCATTCCTTTATCAGTTTATCACAATGGCCAGAAGTTAATAATTCAAAAATTTCTCTGACATCTGAAGATAATGAAAGACTTATTCAAGACACGATATTAGATATACAGAAAATAACAAAGGTCACAAAGATTATCCCGAAAAAAATTATGATATATACAGCTTCAGAAGCCAAGAGTAAATTGTATAAAAAATTATTAGACAAGATACATGTACAATCAGCTACGAATTTTGGAGCTATAATGAAAGAATTTGTAAATGATAACGAAGTTAAAGATTTAGTAAAGCGGAATCCTGACTTGGTAAAGAAAATGATAGATGATATATTATCCGAATCACTTGAAGTTAGAGAAAGAAGAATGAATATAGATTCATTTAACGAATTGATACCACTTCAAGATTCTATATCTTTACTAATAAGTGAAACTGGAAATGATCAACTCAAAGTAAGTATATATTCTGAAGACAACAATGATAAATATGACCCGAAACAAAAGTCAAAATTTGCAAGGCCCTATAAACCAGCAATTTATATCGAATAATCTGTGAATCACCATATTTTCGTTTATTTCCTGAATTAGTAGCACATTGTGAATTAAAATTTTGTTTATTAATTGCATATAAAATTAAATTTAGAGCTATTTCAGATAATATGAGTTGTCAGGCAATTATACACTAGTTTGTTCAAACGAAGATCTTGCGAGTAGCACAATTTCACGATGTTTGATTGAGAAATATGGATTCGTGAAGGATACTGATTCTACCCTTTATTCAAGTAATTATCCAAATATTGTTTTACATATTTCTGAAAATAACTTACTTTATCTGGATAATCTAGATGAAAAATATCCTGACACATCATGTTTTATTTTCTTATCTCAACATAGATCTCAAGCTAACATTCCAGCATTGACATGTCATTCCACGGGAAATTTTGGCAAAAATAGTTTTGGTGGCAAGGAAAAGGAATTAGGAATATGTTATCCATGGATTCAAAAACAATACCTAATTGAACTGAATAATTGTAAGGATAGTGTCCCTAATTATGATATCATTATCGAATCTACACATCATGGTCCCACATCACTAAGAAAACCAATTCTGTTTATTGAAATCGGATCAACTGAAATGGAATGGACGGATGAAAACGCTGCACACATAGTATGCAGCTCACTGTTTAGAGTAATTACAAAAAAACCTGAATTCTGTGATAAAGTGGCCGTAGCAATAGGAGGGACTCACTATCCAACAAAATTCAATAAGATATTGTTGGAATCCGAATATGGTATAGGCGCAATAGCCGCGAAACATGACTTACCACACTTGGATAATTCATTAATTGACCAAATGATATACAGGAACATTGAGAAGGTATTGTATATTATGATAGATTCAAAGGGACTAGGAAAAGAGAAATCCAGAATATTATCCGCACTCGATGAAGCTGGAATTGAAGTTATAAGGATTTAGACTAACGAAAATGTCACTATAGTTATTTATAATTGTGTAACATTAGTAAATTATGGCTGCCATTACAAAAAAAGATCATAAAAAAATTAGTAACGCTCGTATCAATAGCCAATCCATCTATAATCTGGTTTCAAATATTCCTCCCGGAAAAGTTGCAACATATGGACAATTGGCCTCATCATTAGGTAATTCTCGCGGAGCGCGAGGAATTGGAAAGATCTTAAACAAGAATCCACGGCCAATTATAGTACCTTGTCATCGTGTTGTTTGTTCAGATGGACATGTTGGAGGTTATATGTACGGCAAGGAACGAAAGATATCGTTGTTACTGAATGAGGGAATCCCCATTGTTAATGATCTCATAAAAGATTTTGAAAAATACAGAATGTTGGGTTAGGATTATTATTTATGCATCTTTGCTTGTTTAGCAAGTTCTCGCAGGTGTGATAGAGATCTGACATTACCACCCCTAACTTTATTATACAAGGCCCAAAACGTTTCTCTATTTATTTCGTTTCTAGCTTTTAATATTTTCAAATGACGTCTCATGGCCCTGGTTCGCTTAACATAAACATCTTTCTTACCGACTCTGGCAGTTTTCTTTCCCTTCTTGGAACCTGCAGAAGTACCGTGTTTTCTACGTGTCTTTAGTTTCTTTTCTGCTCTTGACCTGGATATCCCTCTTATTTTTACTGTCCATATAGTCCCATTCTTAATTAAGGAACGCATATCCTCCCGTGTGATAGCGTCAGCTATATCATCAAGCTTATCAGGCTCGAACCTTACCCTATTTAATCCTACATCCAATACTCTTGCTATTAATTCTCTTTTTTTTCTTAGATTTACAACCATTATGATTTAGACACTTTTTTTCCTAGACTTTTGCCCTTTGGTTCTACTTCTTTTTTGCCCTTTGGTTCTACTTCTTTTTTGTCCTTTGGTTCTACTTCTTTTTTGCCCTTTGGTTCTACTTCTTTTTTGCCCTTTGGTTCTACTTCTTTTTTGCCCTTTGGTTCTACTTCTTTTTTGCCCTTTGGTTCTACTTCTTTTTTGCCCTTTGGTTCTACCTTT
>Ga0184623_10000111_pt1 | contig 31783 bp, 31 predicted proteins | sample PLM1_100_b1_FD_133138 | JGI IMG/M metagenome (GOLD analysis project Ga0184623, IMG submission 133138) | Groundwater sediment microbial communities from an aquifer in East River, Colorado, USA - PLM1_100_b1 | ecosystem: Environmental > Terrestrial > Soil > Riparian zone | place: USA: East River... | reverse complement strand
GCCCATATCGCCTCACGGCGATCGGGGCGTCGAATCTCGCGGTGCAGCTCCGCGGTCTCTCAGACTTCGCGCAGATGGGCCTCCGGCAGCTCGGCCAGGGCCCGCGATGACGTCGCTTCTGATCCGCCTCTACCCCGCCCGCTGGCGGGCCCGCTACGGCGAGGAGTTCGCGGCGATCCTGGAGGAACGCCCGCTCGGGCCGTTCGACGTGGCAGACATCCTGCTCGGCGCGCTCGACGCTCAGCTCCGGCTGCGTGGGCGGGACGCCAACATCAAACAAGGAAGGATGTTCACGATGTCTCTTCGTCTCGGCGGCGCGGCCGCCATCCTGGGTGGCGTGCTCTTCTCGGCGGGTTTCATCGTCAGCTCGATCGTCCCGTGGGACGATCCGTTCGGCGTGGCGTTTATCCTGGCCGGAGTCGTTTCATTCCTGGTCGCCCTGATTGGCCTCAGCGCCTTCCAGGCTCGCCAGCACCCCCGCCTCATCTGGACGGCGTTTGCCCTACCGGCCGTCGGGACTGCGGTCTCGTGCGTCGGAATCCTCGCAACGGGACTCGTCGGCGACAGGCCGGTCGTCGCGGGACTCAACCCATGGTCGATCTCGATGATCGGCCTCGCCGCGACGGTCGTTGGCACAGCCCTATTCGCCCTTGCGACTTATCGCACGCACGCCCTCTCTCGACCCGCCGCGGGTTTCCTCGCGGCGGCCTCCGCGTATCTGGTCGCGGTCGTGTTTGTCGCATTTAGCGGCCTCCTCGGCGCAGTCGATGGCGTCGGCGGCGTCCTGGTGTCGGCCATGGGAATGGCGGGGCTGTTCGGCTTCTCGATCGGCTGGGTCGCCCTCGGATGGACGGCAATTCGCGCAGACAGGCCAGCCGCCGCTCTCGCCTGAGAGACCTCCAGTGTCCGTCGCCGACGACAGAGGCCTCTCGCGCCGGCAGTTCCTCGGCGGGGCCCTGGCAGTCGCGGCCGGCGCCGGCCTGGAAGCGTGCTCCCTCGGAAGCGCGCCCAGGCCGGCGTCGGCGCGCCCACCCGCGACTGAACAACCATCCGGTGCGGGTACGGAGCTGGTGCTCCGCAATGCGACGGTCATCACCATGGATCCCGAACGCCCGTCGGCACACGCGATCGCGATCTCGGGCGACAGGATCACAGCCGTCGGCGCCGAAGCGGAAGTCCTGGGCGTGGCGGCTCGCGACGCAAGGATCGTAGACCTCGGCGGTCGCGTCCTGTTGCCGGGCTTCAACGACGCCCATTGCCATCGGATCGGCGATCGCAACGTCACCGGGGTCGCCACGGCCGAGGACGCAATCCAAGCTGCCCTGGCCGGCGGCTGGACGAGCATCTCGGAGCTCTTCGTCAACCAGGAGCGCCTGGACGAACTCCGCGCCCTGGACGACGCTGGCCGGCTCCCTCTCCGCGTCAATTGCTACCTGCCGGTGAACTACCTGGAGCAGAAGTTTGGCGTGTGGTTCGGTGACTACCGGCCGCGCCAGGAGTTCAGCCCTCACCTGCGGATCGGCGGCGTCAAGCTGTTCGCCGATCGTGCCGCCCCGGCGAAGATGCTCCTCAGCGAGCCGCATCTCGACGCTCCGGGCTTTCGCGGTGACGTGTACTGGACGCCGGAGGAATTCACCGACATCGCTCGTTCGCTCCACGATGACGGTTGGCAGCTGGCCACCCACACGTGCGGGGACCCAGCCCACGACCTGGTCCTGGATGCCTACGAGGCCGCCCTGGCCGGCGCCGACAACGATGCTCGCCGTCATCGCATCGAGCACGTCCTGGTGGTGCGCGACGATCAGGTGCGGCGGATGCGCGACCTGTCGATCATCGCCTCCGTTCAGCTCACGTTCATGAATGCGGACTGGGCCGCCGAAGAGGAAGCGACGCTTGGGCGGGACCGACTGGCCTGGGCCGGGCGATGGCGGGACCTGCTGGAGGCCGGCGTGCCGGCGGTCGGCAGCACGGACTATCCGTGGGCGATCCGTGGCGAGCTGAACGGCAAGTCCGGCGCTGCGATGAAAGCGCTGTTCGACGGCGTGACACGCCTGGGCACCGAGGCCGGCCGGCCACCGCCTTGGCTTGCCGTTCAGGCGGTGTCCATCGACCAAGGACTCGAGCTCATCACCCGGGCCGGCGCCTACGCGACCTTCGAGGAAGACCGAAAGGGATCAGTGACCGTCGGCAAGCTCGCCGACCTGGTCGTTCTGAGCGGGGACCCGCGGAACGTCGCAGTCGACGTCCTCCCCGATGTGAGCGTGCTGATGACGATGATCGGCGGGCGCGTGGAGTACTGCGCTCCGGATGCGGGAACGCTCTGCTCCGTCTAGCGCCGGCCGACAAGCTCCTCGACCCAGGTGCGCAGCCGATCGAGATGCTCGTCGTAGTGATCGGCGCCTGACTTGCGGATCCACCACGTGGCCTCGTCGTCCGGCTCTGTCAGGCCGTGCCACTCCTGGAGCATGCGCGTTCGGCCGGCATGGGCCTGGACGGACGCGACGTCCCAGGGCTGATCGCGCATCGCCTCGAGGAACTCGGCGTTCAGCGCGTCGATATCGAGCTCGTGGCCCTCGTAGGTGCCGGCGTTGATCTGCTGGAGCTGGATCTCCGCCTCGGCCAGCCACGTCCCGAGATGGCCGAGGAGGTCGCGAACGGACCACGCCGGGTCGCGGTAGTAGCCGGGTTCGAGGCACTCCTCGGGGCTCAGGGCGCGCACAAGCCCAATCAGCTCGTACCAACGCGACCGCTCCGACTCGATCGCGTCGACGTCCGCGATGCCCCGCGGGCTGCCGCCGGCGGTCACGCTGTATCCCTCTCCTCCACGAACGATCCCTCGAGCGGCAGACCCGCATCCTCCCAATCCAGCAAGCCACCCGCGTAGCGACGGACGTTCCGGTATCCGCGTCGGACGAGATCGCGGTACATCGCGACGCTCGACAAGCAGTCGACCTGCGAGCAGTAGACCACGATGTCGTCGTCGGACTTGAGGGCCGCGTAAAGCGCCTCAGGCGTATCGAAATGAAGCGACCCTGGGATCCGTTTCGCGTCATACGCCCATCGGTTGAGGGCCATGACCAGCTTGAACGGATCGCGGGCGTCGAGTTTCGCCTTCAGCTCCTCCCGACCAATCGTTTTGACGGGTTCCGTCCCAAGGGCCGCGTATCGATGGGGCTGGTCACTCATGACAGCAGCAACGATACGCCGGGGCGCGCTGACGACAAGTGTCGACAGGACGCACCGGCCAGTTTCGTGAAGCGCCAGACGAGGGCCGGATAACGGAAACATAACGGGCCGCAGGTATGGTCTTCGCCTATCGAAAGCGATACCTTCTGCCGACTGAGGGGAGACTCCGGTCGATGAAGCGCGCCTCGGTCATCGTTCTCGTCGCGCTGCTGGCGTTGATGGCCATCGGACCGATCGGTCCGGCGTCTGCGGCCGGCCCGCAGCGCGTTGCCCCGAAGGTCGCGATCGTGGTCGGTCCGGCGGGCGCGGCGACCGACAATTACCGGAAGCTCGGCAACGAGGCTGCGGCCGCCGCCCTCAAGTTCACCCCGAACGTCGTTCGCGTCTTCTCGCCGGATGCGACCTGGCCGGCGGTCAAGAAGGCGCTCACCGGCGCGTCGATCGTCGTCTACCTGGGCCACGGCAACGGATGGCCCAGCAAGTACCGCAACGAGCTCACGCCGGAGACACAGAATGGTTTCGGCCTCAATCCACATGCTGGCGCAGGCGACGTCCACCAGTACTTCGGCGAGGGTCGAATCGCCAAGGAGATCAAGCTCGCCAAAGACGCCGTCGTCGTCCTGAGCCACCTCTGCTATGCGAGCGGAAACTCTGAGCCCGGTCTTCCCGAGGGAACCCTCGAGACGGGCCAGCAGCGGGTCGACAACTACGCCGCCGGCTTCATCAAGGCCGGTGCGGCTGCGGTCATCGCCGAAGGCCACATGGGGCCTGCCTACTACGTTCGCTCGATCCTCGCGGGCAAGAGCACGATCGACCGGATCTGGCGCGACTCGCCCACCTACCACGGCCACCTGCTGCGGTTCGACAGCCTCCGCAGCCTCGGCTACACGGCCCAGATGGACCCGACTCGGCCGAGCTCGGGCTTCTACCGATCGATCGTCCTCAGGGACGGCCTGGCGGCGGCCAATACCCTCGCCGGCGCGACTCGGAGCCCGATCGGGCGAGAGCTCCCGCCGCTCGAGCCGACCCTCGCGGGTCTCGGGATGGAGTTCGACGCTCCCGACCTCGCGTCGCCGCCGAATGCCGGCGCCACGACGAACTTCACGTTCAGGGTCGGGGCCAGCGATCCGTCCGTCCTCCCAGCGGGGATCATGGTCGCGGTCCGCTGGGACTCGATCTCGGATCCCGCGGCCACTGTTCCCGCGGCTCCTGCAACGCCTGCGCCGGCCGCGAGTCCGGCGGCTTCCCCGAACCCGGCACCGACGCCCGCGCCGGTCGACCTGGTCACACCCGAGGCCATCGGTCAGGTGGTCGCGCCCGTCGCCGCGACGCGTACCGAGGGCGGGATCTCGGTCCCGGTCACCGTGCCGACGAGGCCCGGGCTCTACCGACTGGTCGGCACCATCCACGGAACTGACGGGGTCGCCTATGACGCCGCGACCCAGGCGCTCATGCCCGCGCTCATCGTCCGGGTCACCGGCAAGCTCAGCGCCCGCTACGTCGCCCCCGCCGCCGCCTACGCTTCCGCCGGCGGGACGTTGAAACTGCACGTCGTAGTGACGAACCTCGGGGCCGCCGCGTGGGGCTCCAAGGCCGTCAAGCCCGTCGGCGGAGCACAGAAGTCACCCGCGCGCCGGGCGACACTCATCGCTCGCTGGGTCAGCCTGTCCGGCCAGACCGGCGCTTCACCGGCCAAGGAACGCAGCGCAGTGCTGCCGGCCGGCCTTGCGCCCGGAGCGTCGGCGGCCGTCGACTTCGTCCTGACTGCCCCGTCCGCGCCTGGCGACTACCTCCTGCTCCTCGATGTCGTCACCCCGCAGGGAGGGTCGCTCGCCGGCGCCGGCGTGCCGCCGGGGATCGTCCGCGTCACTGTCAGCGGAGCGGCCGGCGCCCCGGCTCCGTGATCCGCGTCGACCGCGAGATCGACGTCGCCCTTCCGGCCGCCGAGGTCTTCGAGCGGCTCACCCGGATCGAGGATCTGCCACGCTGGCAGCCGGCCATCGTCGAGGCCAAGCTCACCTCGCCCGGTCCGATCGGAGCGGGCAGCACCGCTCGGATCGTTGCCGAGGCGGCCGGCCAGCGAACCGAGGCCGCCGGCACGGTCACCGAGTTCGTCCGCCCGGAGCGCATCGGCCTCACGGCAAAGGCGGGGCCCGCCGACATCACCGCATCGGTCGTGATCACGCCGCTCACAGATACTTCCTGTCGGGTCGGCTTCGCGACGACCATCAAGCTCGGCGGGATGCTCCGGTTCGTCGAAGGGATGGCCCGGTCCAGGATCGAGGCGGAGGCGCCGGCCGCTGCGGCGGCGGTCAAGGAGTGGCTCGAGTCCGAGGCCTGACGGCGCGGCTACGGCGGTGCTTTACTCTTGTGCCCATGAGCGAGAACGTCGTTCCCGGCTTCCTGCCCAGCCGCAACGGCCTCCATTTCGCCAATCGCTATCCGCCGGGACCGACGATCCGGTTCGGTCCGCTCGACCCGCGCTGGATCGGCATCGGGGACGCGTCGGCGGGGCTGTGCGGTGGGATGTGCTTCACGGTTCGGGACCTGTTCGAGGCCGGGATCGCAGTGCCGCCCGATCGCGAGCCGCCCGCCAACGGCTCGCCGCGGTTCAAGTCGATCGTCCGGCGCCAGGTTCAGTCGCTCGACTGGCTTCGGCTGCCGCTGCAGTTCTATCGCCGCTCGGCGTTCGGTGCGTCGCTTGGGAGCGACAGGATCAAGGCGACGTTCGAGCGCGAGCGGCCGAAGATCCGGCGCGAGATCGACGAGGGTCGCGTCGCGATGCTGGGGCTCATCCGGGTCGCGGGCAAGAACCCGTTCGGGCTGACCGGTAATCACCAGGTGATCGCCTACGGCTACGCTGAAGACGGGCGGGGGGTGACCCTGCGCATCTACGACCCGAACTGGCCCGACGACGACAACGTCACTGCCGTCCTCCGCCTCGACGAAGCGCTTCGACCGGCCAGCCTCGAATCGTCGACCGGCGAGCCGCTTCTCGGCTACTTCCTCGCGCCGTTCAGGCCCGGCGACGCGCGCGCCTGGCGCTGAGCCGCGACGGGCGCAACCATGTGGGTGCCCATGACGAACGCGACGCTCGACCGCCTCCTCGCCGTCTTGATCGTCGCGATGGCCGTGACCGGGCTGCTGTCACTCCGCGCCGGGTCGCCGGCCGGAGCCTGGGTGTTCGTGCTCCATGGGCTGCTGGGCGGGTCGCTGGCGGCGGCCGTCGCACTGAAGATCCGGCGATCCGTGCCGCGAGCCGTACGCTCCGGTCGCGCGATTCCGCTGGCGCTCGGGCTCATCGTCGCGGTGGCGGCGAGCGCGGCCCTGGCCGGCGGCTTCGCCTGGGTCGCCGGCGGCTCGATCCTGACGGTCGGGACATGGACTGTCCTCACGCTCCATGCCTGGATCGGCCTTGTGGTCGTGCCACTCGTCGTCGTCCATCTGCTTCCCCGCCGATGGCGCCTCCTGCGACCCGGACCGGATGCCGTCCGGCGCGCCGGGGCCAGGCTGTCGCGCCGATCCGTGTTCGCCGGGGTCGGTCTCGCGGCGGTCGGGGCGACGGGTTACGGCCTGGCCAACGTCATCGAACGCTTGAGCGGTGGGGAGCGGCGATTCACCGGATCGCGGCTGCTCCCGTCCGGGGGGATTCCGCCGGTGACGACGTTCTTCGGCGAGCCCACTCCGCCGATCGACCTCGCTGCCTGGCGCGTCCGGATCGACGGGATGGTCGCGGCGCCCGGCTCATGGTCGGTCGTGGATCTCCGCGCGCTCGGCGAGACGGACCTGACGGCCATTCTCGACTGCACGTCCGGCTGGGCGATCGAGACCGGCTGGTACGGCGTCCCGCTTGGGGTGCTGCTCACGGCGGCCCGCGCGACGGACGCCGCCCACGAGGTAATCGTTCGCTCGGTCACGGGCTGGTCGGTCTCGCTGCCGATCGCCGAGGCGCGCGAGTGTCTGCTCGCGACCGGCGTCGCGGGACAACCGCTGCCGGCGGGCAACGGCGCCCCGGTTCGCCTCGTCGTGCCCGACCGACGGGGTCTCGACTGGGTCAAGTGGGTCGACCGGATCGAGATCGCCTGAGGTATCGGCGTGCCCCGATCGCTACAGCTTGGGCAGCTCCTGGGGGTCGGTCTGGGCCCCAGCGAACAGATCGCCGACATCCGCCACGCGCTCGACGACGTTGCGGATCGTGAACGAGTTCGGGCGGAGCGACGGGTCGTCGAGCTCCGACCAGGCAATCGGCGCCGACACCGCCGCACCCGGCACCGGCCGAACCGCGTACGGCGCCACCAAGGTCTTGATGTAGGTGTTCTGGGTGTAGTCGAGCCGCGCTTTGCCCTTCCGCTGGGACACGCTCCATTCCCACGAGACGATGTCGGGCACCATCGCCCCGATCGCCCGTGACAGCCGCTCGACCCAGTCGCTGGTGTCGTGGAAGCTGTACTTCGGGACGATCGGCAACCACGCCTGGATGCCGCGTTTGCCGGTCAATTTCGGGTAGGCGCGGACGCCGAGATGCTCGAACGCCGTCCGATAGAGTCGCGCCAGCTGGAGTGTCTCGTCCCACGTCGTCTTCTCGCCGGGATCGATGTCGACGAGGGCGAATGTCGGCCTGTCGACGTCGGGCAGCCGCCCGGTCCAGGCGTGGATCTCGAAGGCCGCCTGGTTGCCGAGCCAACACAGGGCGGCGACCTCCTCGGCGATCAGGTGGGTGTTCGCCTCGCGGGCGTCGACGCCGGTCTCCTTCCAGCGCCGCAACCAGTCGGGCGCGGTCGAAGGGATGTCCTTTTGCCAAAAGCTCGGGCCGCCGACGCCGTTGGGAAACCTATTGAGGTTGAGTGGCCGCTCCGCAAGGTGCGGCAGCATCGCAGGCGCAATCCGTCCGAAATAGGCGATCAGCTCGCGCTTCGTAATCGGGGGCTCGCCGGACCCGTCGATCGGAGGAAAGAGCACCTTGTCGAGGTTCGTGAGCTTGAGCTCCCGCTCGCCGACCGACCACAGCCCTTCCTTCGGCAGCTTCGCGAGGGCATCCAGCTCCTCGGGCGTGGCGCCCTTGAAGGCCAGGTTTGCGGGGCCGGCCTTGGGTGGCGATTTGGCCTTGGCGGGCGACTTGGCCTTTGCGACGGGCTTCACTGTCGCCTCCGACTTCGATTTGGCGGCCGACGTGGACTTGGCGGCCAGCTTCTTCTCGGCCGAGGCCACCATCGCCTCTGCTTTCGCCGCGGCCAGCTTGGCCGGGACCGCCTTCTCGCGGGCGACGGCGCGGGGATCGTGGCCCTCGTCGACGCCCTTGAACGATGTTTGGCGAACGTAGCCCTCCCGGGTCCAGCCTCCCAGCTCAGCCCGGATCACGAGCTCCGGTTTGACCCACACCAGGTTCCGGAGTTCCCCTTTTCGCTCGGGCGCGGGGTCGAACGCCGGGCGATCCGTCTCGAGCGCCTGCAATCGCCCGCGAAGCTCCTTGCGGACCCGCGCGTTGAACCCGGACCCGACCTTGCCGGCGAACTTGAGCCGTCCGTCCTCGTACACCCCGACCGCCACGGCGCCGAGGTCCTTGGCATTGCCTTCGCCCAGCGTGTAGCCGCCGACGACGAGCTCCTGCTCGGGCCGGATCTTGATCTTCAGCCAGGCCGGCGACCGCCTTCCGGATTCGTACGGGGAGCGCCGCAGCTTGGCGACGATCCCTTCGAGTCCGAGCTCGCTGGCAGCCTTGTGGAACGCCACCCCGTCGGCCTCGACGTGCGACGCGAAGCGGACTCGTGGCGTCTCACGGAGCACGCTCTTGAGCAGCCGCTTTCGATCCTCGAGGGGCACGCGCAGGAGCGAGCGGCCATCGAGATAGAGAAGGTCGAACGCCTGGTAGCGCAGGCGCGAGCCGCCCGTGGGCGCCGCCCGTCCGCCGGCTCGGAGGCCGCTGATCGCTTCCTGCAACAGGCCGAAGTCGGGCGCGCCGTCCTCGTCGAGCGCGACGACCTCGCCGTCGACGATCGCCTGGTCCGCGGCAATCCAGGTCGCCGGGGCGAGCAGTCCGGGGAAGTAAGTAGAGCCGTCGAGGCCCCTGCGGGTATACGTCTTGACGACGCCGTTGTTGATCGTTGCCTGGAGTCGGTAGCCGTCCCACTTGACCTCGAAGAGCCAGTCCGGGTCGCTGAACGGCGGCCCCGAGGCGAGCGTGGCGAGCATCGGCGGGATGAAGCCCGCGAACGGCGCTTCGACGGCGCCGGCCAGGTCGATCTCGGCGGTCGCCGCGGGCCTGTCGCTCATCCAGAGCGCGTCGCGCTTCTCCTTGACCTCGTCGTTCGTCCGACCGGTCTTGACCGACTCGGGGTAGTCCTCCGGGTCCCAGCCACCGACGGCAAACGCGTCCCGCTTCTTGATGAGGAGCCACTGCTCCGAGTCGTCCTCGAAGGCCGTCGTTGGCGCGGAGCCTGGACGGCGGCTCGTTCGAACGAGCGTGAACCGACCCTTGAGCTTCGGGCCGTGGAGTTCGAACTTCAGCTCGCCGTCCTCGATCGCCTGCTTCGGGTCAGGCGTCTCCGCCTCCGGAACGTACGTGCCCCAGTCCCAGACGATGACGTCGCCCGCGCCGTACTGGGCCTTCGGGATGACGCCCTCGAAGTCGAAGTACTCGAGGGGGTGGTCCTCGACGTGGACCGCCATCCGACGGATCTTGGAGTCGAGGGTCGGGCCTTTCGGGATCGCCCAGCTGGCGAGGACGCCGTCGACCTCGAGCCGGAAGTCATAGTGGAGGCGCGTGGCACGGTGGCGCTGGACGACGAAGCGGCCGCCCTTGGAACCACCGCCCGCGGGCTTGCCGGGCTCACCGGCCGGTTCCGGGGTTTTCGCGAAGTCGCGCTTCTTCCAGTAGCGCTCGAGGGGCGGTGACCGGTCGGCCGCCGCGGTCTTCGGCGCGGCAGCCTGACGCTTCGCTGGGCTCATGCCCGAGGCGGACGCCGCACGTCCGGATCCGGCTGGGCCGCCGAATGAACGCTGGGCGTTCCTACGGGCGAACGGGTTGCCTCGGGTGGCTCGTCAGGCCGCCGTCGGTAGTCAGACCAACCGCCGGGCGTTCCGTTTGGCGAAGGAAGCTCGCTCATTGGCGGAAATCGAGGGCTCGATCGTCTTAACGAACGCTGGGCGTTCCGCTTGCCTCGTCAGGCGCTCTTGCGCCGGCGGCTTCGCCCACCTGCCGCGGCGGCCGGTTCTTCGGCTTCGGCTGCCTTATCCGATCGGCGGACGGCGGTCTTCTTCGCAGCGGGCTTTTCGTCGGCCTCGGCGGATCGGCTGGCCCGCGCCTTCTTCGCATCGGCAACCGATACCGGCGTGTCGTCGCGGGCGGCCTTGGTCGCCTTGACCGAGGCCTCGAGTGCGGCCATGAGGTCGATCAAGTTGCCGGTCTCCTCGACCGGCTCCGCGACCACCGCCTCGTGACCCTCCATCTTTGCCTCGATGACCTTCATGAGCGCCTCGCGGTACTCATCGTGGTACTTCTCGGGCTCGAATTCGCCCGTCATCGCGGAGACGAGCTGCTTGGCCATCGCCAGCTCGGCCGGCTTGAAGTCGGGCTCTTCCTCGGGCAGGTCGAGGTCCTTCGTCGAGCGGATCTCATCGGGCCAGTGGAGGGTCGTGAGGAGCATCGTGTCGGCGAACGGATCGAGCGAGGCGAGCGCCTCCCGATCCTTGATCACGACCTTGCAGATCGCCGTGAGGCCCTCCTCGGCCAGGACCGACTTGAGCAGGTAGAAGGCCTTTCGGCCGATCTTGTCGGGCTCGATGTAGTAGGCCTGCTTCACGAACTTGGTGTTCGTGTCGTCGCGTTCCGCCTTCGTGAACTGCTCGATCTCGATCGTGCGGACGGTTTTGAGCGGGACCTTCTCCAGGTCCTCGTCGGTGATGACGACGTATTTGTCGGGCGCGTATTCGTAACCCTTCACCGTTTCTGAGCGAGAGATGACATCGTCGTCAACGGGGCAGTACGTCTTCATCTGGATCCGCGAGAGGTCCTTCTCGTGGAGCATGTTGAAGCGGACCTGGTAGCTCGACTCTGTCGCCAGATAGAGCTTGACCGGGATCGTCACCAGCCCGAACTGGATCGCTCCCTTCCACATCGCTCGCGCCACGGCGTCTCCTCTCGTGCGACCGACCGGACGTGACTATAGCGTGGAAGGGCAACCGACCTCGATAGAAGCTACCTGCCTACGGTCGAGCCATCCGCGGCTCCGATCACCGACACGCCTCGCGGCGCGATCCGCGACACGTCCAGCAGCTTCTCGTGATACGGGTCGGGGTCGCTCGTGATCTTCCAATTGAGCGTGCCGAGATCCTGGAGCCCTTTCTTCACCTCGGCCGGCGTCAGGCTGGGGCGCATCGTCTTGAGCAGAGCCACTGCGCCCGAGACGTGCGGCGCCGCCATCGACGTGCCGGACATGTATCCGAAGCCACCCGGCACCGTCGACCAGATGCACTTGCCGGGAGCGATGATGTCGATGTCCGAGCCGTAATTGCTGAAGTTCGCGAACGAGTCGTCGTTGTCGTACGAGCCCCACGAGTAGCACCGGGGGCCGCCGAGTGCGCCGGGCCTGCCGTCTGTGTCGGCAAGCGCCGAGACGGTGATCACCTCGTTGTAGGCCGCAGGCACGCGGGCCGCGGCGCTGCCGCTGTCGTTCGCGGCCGCGGCGACGACCGTGATGCCGCTCGAGACGACACGGCAGATCGCCATGTGGAGGACGTCGTCGATCGTCGCGCCGCAGTCCGGATCGTCCTGGCCCCACTTGGTAACGCTCATGTTGACCGACTCGATCAGGGGCTTGGTTGGATCGGCCGGGTCGCGCTGGGCGGCGATCCAGTCGAGGCCGCAGACATACCACGACAGCAACCCGGAACCGCTGTCACCGAGGATCTTCACGGCCCACAGCCGGACGCCCGGAGCGACGCCGACCACGCCGCTGCCGTTGTCGATCGCACCGACGGTCCCGGCGACGTGGGTTCCGTGACCGTGAACGTCGCGCCAGAGGGAGCGGTTCGTGGTGGAGCAGTTGTAGCCGCCAGCGACGTTGAGGTCGGCCACGGTGGCGATCCCCGTGTCGACGATCGCGACGTCGGCGTCGACGCGCTCATCGACCCCGTCGATGTTCGCCGCGCCGGACGAGCGGCCACCGATCCGATCGATCCCGGTGGGAATGAGCTGGGCGGCGAGCTCGATCTTCTCGTCAGGAACGACAGCCTGGACCGCGGGATCCATGCGGAGCCTCGTCACCTGGCGCGGGTTCAACCTGGCCGTCAGGCCACGAATCGCGCTGGTGAACGTGCGGTCCGCAGTGAAGCCGCCCGCCTTTGCCAAACGGGTGCTGGTCCTCGCGACGTTCGTGCCGTTCTTGTAGACGACGATCCAGCGACCGGTCGGGTCGGCTGAAGTGGAACCCCGTGCGGCGGCCGCGGTGACGCGTCCCCGCTCCGCCGTGGACACGCGAGCCGGTGCCGCGTCGCCGGCGAAGGCGGGGCCGGCGATGGAGAGGAGGAGGGAGGCAGCCACGAACGTGGCAACGTGGCGGCGCATGGGCGAACTCTCCGGCTCGATGGGGCTGTGACGGAGGCGCGCGGGACGCACCAGGTGACGGTACCTTCCGCTCTACCGTAAGCCTCATGGCAAGTCCTGCCCCGACCTAGGACCCGGTGGTCCCAGTCGGCCATGGCTCACCAGTCCCGACCACACCGGACCAGATGTCACCGCCCAGCCCCACGCTCAGGCGGCGCTTGACGCCTTGATCTCTGCCTCAGCCTCAGCGATTCTCGCGAGGATGGCCTCGCGGAGCCGATCGAGGCAGGCCTGCACGCTGGCCGTGCTGGTCGCGATCGACGTCAGGGTCGCCTTGATGCCCTTGATCGCGTCGAGCTCCGCCCGGACCGCCGCGAGCGCTGCTCGGATGGCCTCGCCGTCGATCTCGGTCGCCTGTTCGCGGAGGCTCGCCACAGCCATCAGCCGCGCCAGCCGAACCGCGGCCTCGAGGGTCGCCTGGTCCGGTGCCGTCGGATCGACGACGCAGTAGACGTCGCCGGCACGGACGTCGAACGGGGCAATCCCCGACGGGGCGTGAGCCGGACTGAAGACCACGAGCCCGACCGCGGCGGAGCGATTCTCCTTGGCCTCTCGGAGCTCATCCCGCATTGCCCGGCCCGACATCGGCCGGTCCTTCGCCTCGACAACGATCCGCACCTCCGCTCCCCCAGTCTGGGCAGGATTGACGGTGACGACGAAGTCGCCCTTCTTCGAGCGCATGACGCCGCCGGCCTCGGCGCCGGTCCGGTCGAGCAAATCGCCGGAGCCGCGGGCCAGGTCGGCAAGCATCGCCTCGAGGAGATCCTCGAAGTCGGCCCCCTTGGCCGACGACCTGGCCCGTTCGGCCCCTCGGGCGGCTGCCGCGGCCTCGATTGCCGTCAGCCGCTCGTTCAATCGGTCGAACTCGCGCGTGATTTCGACCCGGAACTGGTGCATGGGCGAGTTCTGGCGCGTCGGATCCAGGAGGACCGCGAGCTTCGAGGTGTCGCCGTCGAAGTACGTCCCGAGCAGCGTCCGCATCCGCCCGATCGCGCTATCGCGCTTCGTCTCGTCGAACAGCTCGCCGACGTACGCGCGGAGGGCGCCCTTGTCGCCGAGGAACCGCTCCAGCGTCCGCGGCAGGCGCCCGTCCTCGTCGGCGAAGTTGGAGCGGAGCGTCTGGTCGAGCGCCTCTGCGGCCCGCACGTTGACCTGCTCCGACTGGCGGATGAGCTTCTCGAACTCCGTCCGCACCACGTCGACGTTTACGGTGACGCCCGCGTCCTGGAGCGCGAGGAGGCCGATCTTCAGCGCCCGCTCGACGAACGCCGGCCGCTCATCCGCGGCTCGTTCCGCGAGGAGGGCAGCCAGTCCGGCGTCGCGAACGACGAGGCGCTCGATCACGATCCGGTCCGCGTCGACACGGACCTCGTTGGTCGGCAGCTGGACGATTCGTGCTTCCATACCCCGGATCGTCGAGGGTCGCTGTGTCAGCTAGCGTGTCACGGTATCGATCGTCCGAAATCGAATGCTACGCACCGGCGGACGACCGCGGCGATAGAAGCGAGTTGGCGCGGCGTGCGATACCGGAGCAGTCGGCGTGCTGGGCCCTAGAAGCCAGCCGCTGTGCCCTCCGACACGTACCGACGGAAGCGTTCGGCAAAGGCTGGCAGTTCCTCGGCGACGACTCCGGGCGTGTTCGGAGACTCCAGCACTATCTCCTCGAGGACCGCGAGAGCACGCTCATGTTCGCCTCGGAGCAGGAACAGGACTGGCAGGGCAAGGCCATTGCCAAACCAGCGATTCTCGAGGCGCCACTCCAGGAGCGCATCGCTGGTGCCCCGCGCCTCAGCCCAAGGGCGCCCGTAACGCTCGAAGGCTCGGACGAGAAGGTCGGCGATCGCCGCGCCGTCCAGCTGCAACTGGAACCAGAATCCGAGCACCGTTCCGAGCGGCCCGCCCGGCTGCCGATCCGCGGGCGGAACGATGTTGCACATCAGGATCTGGTACGAGCCCGGACCTCGTCGAGACGGGCGACGACCTGATAGCTTTGCAACGAGGTCTTCGAGCGCGACGTACCGGCCTCCGACGTTGAGGTCGATCCGCACGCCGTCGGCGCCGTAGCGAGTCACCTCCAGATTCGCGATCCCGCTGAACTCGTCGTTGATCGGCCAAGTGAAATGAAGCGCCGCGACACGAGTGCATCCAATTCTGACGAGACTTTCCTCGACCAGAGAGACGGCATTCGCGGCGAGCTCCTTTGTGTTCGATTCGGTCGGCGGCCGTTCCGGCACGGATGGGTCAACCGGCCGGGACGCCTTAATGGTTGCGGCGAGCCGCTCGACTCTCTCCATGGTCGTCCCCCAGAAGTTCTCCGGCCATCGCCGGAACGTAGGCGATCGCCGGGCTGAGGGATCCGAGCCTGCATCGGCATCGGCCAAGCGCGCTTGGCCGAACTTGCGCCGGGCACGCGCGAGCGGGCGCGGCCGGCCCTCCACGACCTCGACCGCCGCGAGGGCCAGAGCCTTTGCTATCAAGGGATTCGTCGCGCCGTAGTCGTCGGCTCGATCGGCGATTCGGTCCATCTCGTCAGGGCTGATCGATGGGATTCGAGCGGCGACTGCGGATTCGCCGTACGCGAGGAGGGTGTCAATCAGGCCTTGGCGGGTTATGTGCGTCGGCATGAGCCGCCCTCAGTCGCCGCGACGGACGGTCGCCTGGATCAGCCCGTGCGGTTCGGTCGTGGCGATGAAGATCTCGCGGTCGTTCGGCTGGCCGAACGGTGAGAGGTCGGCGAGCCAGTGGTGGAGGTTCGGCAGCGTGAGGGTGACCTCGGCGACCTCCGGGTGGCGATCGACGATCGCCCGGCCGATGAGCCAGATCGAGTGCTGGACCGACGCGCTCTCGTGGGCCGCGAAGACGTCCAGCAGCGTCCGCACGATCGCCGTGAACGATGCCTCGAATTCCGTCTCGTCGAGATACCGCCACGTCGCGCTGAGCTTCGTCGCCATGATCCGATCGTCGATGTCGGGCAGAGTCGTGTATTGGTCGCGCGGGAACCCCGCGAACGCCGACTTGGCGGTCTTCATCAGCGTCAAATCGGCGATCCCCGCATCGACGGTGATTTCGTCGCGCGTCGCGCTCACGACGGCCGTCCGCGTCGACGACCGATCCCGCGAGAAGGCATCTCCCGTGTCGCCGACGGGCCGCCAGGCATGCTCCTCGATCGAGACCGTCGCCTGCTCGACCTGGGGAACCGCCACGAAGTGGCGAGCGAGCACCGATCCAAACGCCTCGACCGCCCCGGTCAGGTGCTCCCGAGCGAACGCGTAGACCGTGTTCTTCATCGTGTCGGTCGCGACGACGAGCGAGTTGTCGCCGTCGACATACGAGCCCGCGAAGTCGCCCTCGAGCGAGATTGCGACCGTGAGATCGCGAACGGCGTGTCTGTCCGCGCCGCGGACGATCTTGACGAGGCGGATCGCGGACTTGCCATAGCGGTTGGCAGCGAGCGCCGCCTCGGACGCGGGCCCGGTCACGCTTTGCCCTCGCTGGGGGCGTCGGCGAGAGCGCCATACCGATCGCGGGCAATGGCGATGACGTCGCCGAGCGCGCGTTGAATCTCGGCGCTCCGTTCCGCGGTAAGGGCCGCCTCGAGCACAGGCACGAGCTCCGCCCGCGACCGGCCGTCGACAAAGACACAGAACCGGAAGCCAAACCGGGCCTCGTATTCGCGGTTCAACCGCTCGAGGTCCGCCATGGCCTCGGTTGTCTCGTGGTCGTAGCCCTGCTCGTTGTAGGACATGGCCGACACCGAAGACGGCGGCGCCCCCAGCCGCGGGTGGGCATCGATCAGCTCGATCTGCTCACTCTCGGGCATCGATAAGGCGATGGCACGCGCCCGGCGGAACATTTCCTCGGCGCTGCCGAGTGGTCGCGCGGCCGCGAGTCGGTCGAGAAAGTGCGGTGCACCTTCGAATAGCGGCGCCACCGCGGCGACGAACTCCGCCTTCGGCATCGAATCGAGCGCCGCGATTTCCATCAACTGCCGCGGTAGGTCGTCATCGAGTACGGCGCGAGAAGGAGCGGGACGTGATAGCTCCGCCCGACGTCCGTGATCGACAGGTCCACTGCCAGCCGCGTGAAGAACGGGTCCTCGTCCTCCTCACCGCCAACGAGGTCGAATTCCAGGCGATACTCCCCGGCCGTGAGCGGTCGTTCGAGCAGGTCGCGGACGCGCCCATCGGCATCAGTCAAGGCCTGGGTCATCCGGATCGGTGCCGCGCCGACGTCCAACCGGTATAGGGCAACGCGCACGCCTTCGGCCGGCATGCCACGATCGGTGTCGAGGACGTGGGTCGAGATCGTCGGTCGCGCCGATGGGACGGACGCCAGTTGGGGCTGTCCGGGGACTTCGGCCAACGCTATCCTCCGATTCATGGCTGATCTGCAGATCCGTGTCGGCGACCTGAACTTTACCGCCCGGTGGGAGCCGGCGGCCCCCCAAACGATCGCCGCGATCAAGCGGCTGCTGCCGCTCGAGGCGAAGCTCATCCACTGCCGCTGGACCGGGGAGTCGACGTGGATCCCGTTCGGCGACTTCCGGCCGGGCCTCGACTACGAGAACCACACCTCGCATCCGGCCCCGGGCCAGCTCGCGATCTATCCGGGCGGCATCAGCGAGTGCGAGATCTTCTTCCCGTACGGGGGCTGCACGACCGCATCGAAGGTCGGTCAGCTGGCCGCGAACCATTTCGCCAGCGTCGAGCCGGACGAGGGCTGGGCCGATCGCCTGCGAGAGATGGGCCGGCGCTGCCTCTGGGAAGGCGCCCAGGACATCTCGATGCGGGAGGCTGAGTGATGGACGGCATGCTCGGCGTGGTTCTCGTAGCCATCGCGGTTGTCGCGGTTATTGCCCTCGTCGTTATCAGTTTGAGAAACGCGAGCAACCGGCGACCGAGGCCGGGGTCGGGTTCGGACGCGGCCTGGATCGGTGGCGCGGGCGTGGCCGGCGCCGTGGGCGGGGACGACCGCCACGGCGGACCCGGACACGATCACGGACCGGGCGATTCGGGTGGCCACGGGCATGACGGCGGAGGCCACGGCGGCGCCGACGGCGGGGGTGGTGGCGGGGGTGGCGGCGGCGGAGGCGACGGCGGCTAAGGCCGTACCCTACCGCCTGTGTCGTCGAATGTCTCGAGCGCCGGCCCCGACCTGGTAATCATCGGCGGGACAGTGGTCACGACGGACGGGTCCCACCGGGCGGACGTCGCGATCCGGGCTGGCTCGATCGAGGCCGTCGAAACCGACCTCTCCGGCTTGGCGGCCGGCGCTGGTCAGACCGTGGATGCCACGGGCCTCCTCGTGCTCCCGGGCTGCATCGATGTTCACACCCACACCCGCGTCGCGAGCGACGACGAGCCCGACCGCTTCTTCCAGGACTCCGTGGCCGCCGCGTTCGGCGGAACGACGACATTTCTCGCGTTCAACAACCCTGGAACGGGATCTTCGCCGGCGGCTCACCGATCGATCCTCACGGGGATCCACGAATTCCGCCGGGCGACCTCGTCTGACGCAGCAATCGACTTCGCGGTCAGCCCGGCAATCCTCGGCGGGATGGACGACCCGATCGCCGAGCTGCCGGCAATGGTCGATGCCGGCGTGCCGACGGCGAAGGCCTTCATGGTCTTCGACTTCCGACTCGGCGACGCCGCGATCTTCGAGGCGATGCGGACGCTCGGCGAGCGCGGCGGCATGCTCGAGGTTCACTGCGAGGATCCCGTGCTCATCGACGCTGCGGTCGCCGACGCGCTTCAGCGTGGTGACGTGTCACCCCGCTACCACGCGAGAACGCGATCGACGGAAGCGGAGGCGGTCGCGACCCATCGGGCGATGGCCTTCGCCTGGGCCGCAGATGCGCCGGTCTACGTGGTCCACCTGTCGTGCGCGGCGGCGATGCAGGAAGTCGCCGATGCCAAGGCCTCAGGCGTCCGCGCCTACGCGGAGACGTGCCCGCACTACCTGACATTGACCGACGAGCGCTACGACGAGCCCGATCCCCTGACCTGCGCCCGCTGCCTCATCTCGCCACCGCTCCGGCCGGCCGCCGACCGGGACGCACTCTGGGCAGGCCTGGCCGATGGCCGGCTCGATCTCGTCGCCACCGACCATGTCCCCGACCGTCTCGCGGTCGAGAAGGGCGACGCCGCCCGCGGTGTGTCGTTCGACAGGATCTCGAACGGTGCGCCGGGCATCGAAACGCTCCTCGCGACCGTCTACGACGGCGGCGTGGCACAGGGCGGGCTGACGATCGAGCGGATGGTCGACCTGCTGGCGACGACTCCGGCCAGGCTGTTCGGGTTCGGGCGGAAGGGCGCAATCGAGGCCGGGCGCGATGCCGACATCGTCCTATTCGACCCGGCTGCGCGGCGGACGATCCGGGCAGAGGAACTCCATCACACGAGCGACTACACGCCGTACGAGGGCCTCGAGGTCGCGGGCGCCGTCCGCTCGGTCTTCGTTCGCGGCCGAGCCGTCATCCGCGACGACTCGTTCGTAGGCGATCGCGGACTCGGTCAATTCGTCGAGCGAGGCGTCGCGGGCGGTTAGCCACGGCTGAGTCGGCGCGAGCCTTCGGCGACGTCAGTCGCGGCGGAGCCCGGTGGGAGCTGCACGGCGTGCAACCGCCCGCGGGGATGGGTGCCCTGATCTTCGAGAGCCGGGTCGTGGAACGAGCCGTGGCCGCACTCACCTCGGAGCAGCACGCCGCCGCCGTTCGGCGCGGCCGGGCGATGTCCCTCGACGACGCGGTGAACTACGTCATCGAGACCTTCGAGGACGTAATCGGCGAGCCGGCCCGAGTTGGGGCAGCCTCTCGATCTTGTCGAATGCACTCACAGACCCATCCGTTAGTCGGTCGTGTTCGGCTTCAGCGATTGTGATGCCTTCAGGCGCGGGCCTCGGCGATCTCGCGTTCGTAAAGCGGCTCCAGGAGCTCCTGCCGTTCCTCGAGAAATCGCCTCGCCGTGTCCCACCAGTAGCCGCCGGCCTGGAACCGCCGGTTTACCGATTCGACCAGGTGGAGCAGGTCCCGGAACCGTGGTCCGGGCCCGACATCGACGGGCGGGTCCCAGGAAGGGTCGTAGATACTCCCTCGATCCGGGCTGTCCGGATCGCACTCCACGGCGTAGGTCTCCCAGCCCTGGCAGAACGTCGGGAACCACGAGGGTTTCCAGGTCTGCTGCGCGTCGCCGAGCATCGAATATCGCGCCGTAGTCTCGTCGCCCTCGATTCTCTCGCGAACCTCTCGGATCGCCTCAGCGAGCGGCGCGAAGTGCGTGTCACCGAACAGGCGGGCAAACCCCGTCGCGACGTCGTCCCGCTCCCACGCGTCGTTGTCGATCCCGTCGTGCCACACGAACAGGTGTACCGCCTCAGCCGGAGGGTCGACGCCGACCGTCGCGACGATCTGTCGGCGGACGTCGCCCGCCCGCATGCCCGGGTGCAGGTACTCCGGCACCGGCCGATCCGATAGTGCTGCGCCATCAGCTCGTCGAGCGCGTCCGTGAGGTGGGTCACGACGCGATGCGGTGGCGGATGGTGCCCGGCACCTAGGACACCTCGAACTCGTGCGTCGGCGTCGGGAAGTTGTACGGGAAGATGTCGAGCTCGACGGTCCCGTCGAGGAGGTCGGCCAGGAGCGCCGACATCGGCCCGGGATGGTCGTACCAGTTCGTCGTCTCGGAGTCGTTTACGGTGAGGCGCCACTCGTCCGGCGACACGCCGCTTGTCAGCCCGTAGAGGCAGTCACCGTTCGCCGTTTCAGCCCAGAGAAGAACGCCTCCGGGCTCAGGATAGACCGGGTATTGCACCATCTCGCTGTCCTGCTCACGGAGCCATCTCAGAATGGACAACTGCGCGTCGCTTGAGTCCGGAAAGCGGATTCCGTCGTTCTCGCTGAACGGGTTCAGGACCCACAGGAACTTGTCGACAACCCCGGAGCCGTAGTGGTCGATGAACGACTTGTAGTCTGCCGGCAGGACGAGGCCGAGCCTCTTCTCGAGCTCCACCCAAATCACCGGGCTGAGGACGCTCGACAGGAGTGGTGGGTACGGGGAGGAGCTGAGTCAGCCGGTCGAGTGAGGCCACCGCCGAGTCAGTCGAGGAGAGAGTAGGCACGGAGAGTGAGGAAGTCGGCGAAGTCGTCGTCGAGGACGAGCCGATCGAGAAGGCCGGCGGCGTCGGCGAGGCGGGCTTCAGCGGCGCCGCCGGTCAGGCGGGCGACCTCTTCATCCCGAATCGCCCGATAGAGGTCGGCCGAGGCCTCGCGCCCGTCGTCCAATCGGGTCCCCGTCGTCCGCCATTGCCAAAGCTGGGATCGACAGATCTCGGCGGTCGCCGCGTCTTCCATCAGGTTGTTGATCGCCGCCGCGCCGTTGCCATCGAGCCAGGCCGCCAGGTACTGGATGGCGACGCTGACGTTCAGCCGGTAGCCCGCCTCGGTCACCGTCCCGCCGGCGACGCCTAGGTCGCGGAGCTGGTCGGCTGTCACCGCGACCTCCTCGCGGAGTCGGTCCTTCTGGTTCGGCCTGTCGCCCAGCAGCTTGTCGAAGATCTCCGTCGCGAGCGGGACGAGGTCGGGGTGGGCGACCCACGTCCCGTCGAACCCGTCGCCCGACTCCCGCTCCTTGTCGTCGCGGACCCTCGTCATGGCCGTCGCGTTCACCTCCGGGTCGCGGCGTGACGGAATGAACGCCGCCATACCGCCGATCGCGTGTGCGCTGCGTCGGTGGCACGTCCGGACGAGCAGCTCCGTGTAGGCGCGCATGAACGGCTGGGTCATCGTCAGCTGGCCGCGCTCCGGGAGTACTGGGCCGCCGGAGACGCGGAATTTCTTGATCGCGCTGAAGAGGTAGTCCCAGCGGCCGGCGTTGAGGCCGGCGGCGTGCTCGCGCAGCTCGTGGAGGATCTCGTCCATCTCGAAGGCGGCGAGGATCGTCTCGATGAGGACCGTCGCCCGAATCGATCCACGCGGGACCCCGAGCGACTCCTGCGCGTGGAGGAAGACGTCGTTCCAGAGGCGGGCTTCGGCGCGGCCCTCGAGCTTTGGCAGGTAGAAGTACGGCCCGGAGCCTCTCGCGAGAAGCTCGGCGGCGTTGTGGAAGAAGTAGAGCCCGAAGTCGAGCAGGCTGGCCGAGATCGGGATGCCGTCGACGAGGACGTGGCGCTCGACCAGGTGCCAGCCGCGGGGCCGAACGACGAGGGTGGCGAGCCTCTCGTTGAGCCGGTAGGCCTTGCCTTCGGGCGAATCGAACGTGAGCTCGCGGCGGACGGCAGCCCTCAGCGCCGCCTGACCGCCGACGACGTTCTCCCAGGTCGGCGACAGCGAGTCCTCGAGGTCGGCCATGAAAACGCGGGCGCCCGAATTGAGGGCATTGATCATCATCTTCGGTTCGGCCGGACCGGTGATCTCGACCCGCCGATCGTCGAGGTCCGCGGGGGCCGGGGCGACGGTCCAGTCGGCCGCGCGCCCGTCGGCCGTCGCGACAGGGAAGTCCGGCAGGATGCCGGCATCGAGCTCCTTCTGCCGCTCTCGGCGTGCCTCGAGAAGCGCGACGCGCTCACGCCCGAACCGCCGCTGCAGGTCGGCCACGAATGCGAGGGCGTCAGGGGTCAGGATCTCGTCGGCACCCTCGACCCGGCGCGTGATCTCGATCGACGGCTCGGTCACGGACGAATGCTAACCGCCCATCGGTCAGACGGTTCCGTGTGCGGGCTCACTCGGCGGGCGGGTCCCAGATCGTGGCGTCCACGACGGCCTTGTACAGGTTGTTGCTCCATGGCGCGTTTGGGTCCCAATCGCCGAACGCCGACCACTCGCGCATGAGCTTGCCGAATTCGCTCGAGGAGTCTTTCGCCGCGGCGGCGATCCGATCGATGGCGCCATAGCTGTCGTACTCGACCAACGACCGGTACCCGCCTGCCTGCTTGTCGGTCGTGAATACCACGGCGAAGGTGCCCAGGTAGCGACTGCCTTCCGGGTGGACCCGGGCGAGCCGCTCCTCGTTCTCGATTAGCCAACTCTGGTGAGCCTCTTCCGCGCCCACCTTGATCGTGAACCCAGTCTCCTGGATGAAGCGCACGTTGGGCCTCCTCTCCCAGTGTCACCATGCGAGCCGACCGACCAGGGCAGAGAACGCCGGTCGGTCTGCCTGCATTCATCGGCTCATCGTAGCCTCGGGCCTTGACCTGCGGGCGTTGCCCGCGCAGGATCGTCAGCCAATCGGGGTCGAGAGGTGGGACATGCTTCGAATTCTCCGCCGCGTCGGGATCGCCATCGGTTCGCTCGTCCCCGCTTGGCTGGTCATCTCGTTGGTCGGAGGCGCCCTGCCCCCGTTCATCGGCGTTCCGTTCCGCCCGCTCGATCCGGCAGCGACGGCGATGGGAAGCGCGCTTGTGGGCCTAGCCACCGCGGTCCTCGGCGGACTGATTTACCGGGACATCATTCGGCGCGAGCACGCAACGAGATGATGGCTGCGAGCCGAGGAGGATCGGCCTAGGGCTAAGCGGCCTACAAGTATCCCTCGGGCACCGGGCCGACGACCTCCATGCCATACCGGCGTGCGATCGCGTCCAGCCCTGCCTCATCCGCCGCGTCCGAGGTGATCGCCCCGCTGAGCTCCTCGAAGTAGCCGACCATCGCGGCCGGGCTGTAGAGGTTCAGCTTGCGGCTCGGCTCCCCGCCGACGCGGAAGCCGTGCCGCAAGCCGCTCGGGATGTAGATGAATGAGCCGGCCGGGCACCTGAACTCGCGGTCCTCGATGAACATGAGGTACTCGCCGTCGAGCACGTAGAACGCCTCCGCGGCGTCGTGGTGGATATGCATCGGCGGCCCGAAACCGGCCGGTTCGGTGGCCTCCAGGAGCGTGAAGGCCGACCCGGTTTCGGCCGCGGTCGCCTTGACCGACATCGTGAAGTTGCCAAGGTCGATCGAGCGTCCTTCACCCGGTCCCAGCACGAAAGCGGTACTTGGGACCTCGTTCATCGCTTGCCACCAAATGCCTTACGGGGTGTCATATCCTAGAACAACCTCGCCTGGGTACCGCGTGCACTGGCTGGTTCGAGCCTATCCAATGATTCGCCCAACGAGCGCCCCGAGCGACGGATGATTGCGCAGGCCCACGAAGTCCTCCTCGTGCCGCGCTTCCTCTGCGAGCTCGGGATTGAGTGCGAGAGCGGCCGTCAGCGCGGTGAACGCGCTCTCGAATTGTCCCTCAAGAGCGAGTACGCACGCGCGCCCATAGAACGCCTCTGCATTTGCGGGTCGGAGTGCTAACGATCTATCTAGATCGTCTAAGGCCTGCGCGTAAAGTCCAAGCCCACAGCGCACCAAACCTCTGTGCATGAGGATCTGTGCGTCGTCGGGCCGTAGCTGGATCGCCCGGTCAAGAGCAATGAGGGCCTCGTCGTATCGCCTGAGGTTCCCAAGCGCGGCGCCGCGACCGTGGAGTAGGGCGGGATCCTCCGGGCGTAGCTCAAGCGCCCGGTCGATTGCGGCGAGGGCCTCGTCGTTGCGTTGGAGGTGAACAAGCGCAATGCCGAGGTACTCAAGCGCTTGCGGGTCATCGGGCCGAAGATCGAGCACTCGCTCACATGCAGGGACAAGGTCATCCCAGCGTTTCAGGTTGGCCAGTACGACGGCGCGATTTGCCAGTACATCAGGGTCGAGTGGTCTAAGCTCCAACGCGCGATCCAAGGCTAAGAGGGCCTCATCGTGCCGCTGCAGCTTCTCGAGGACGGCACCACGGTTCGCAATTGCGCCAGGGTCATCCGGATGCGATTCAAGCAGTCGGTCGAAGTCATCTAAGGCTTCGCCGTAACGATTGAGGTGCGACAGGTTGACTCCCCGCTCGCTACGCGCTCGGGGGTCGTCGGAGCGCAGTTGGAGTGCTCTGTCGCAGGCCTCAATCGCGTCCAACGGACGTCCGACATCGCGGAGCGCGATCGCCAAGTCAACAATCAGGTCGACGTCATCTGGCCGCAGCGCAACGGCTTGCTGGTAGTCATCGACGGCCTCGTCGTATCGCCTGAGCGCGGCCAGTGCCAGACCCCGATTAGCCAGTGCTTGCGGATCGTGTGACCGGAGCGCCAGCACCTCATTGAAGGTCGAGACGGCTTCCTCGTACCGCTCGAGTTTGGCGAGGACAAGCCCTCGGAATGCCAGTACGTCAGCATTGTCCGGCAACACCCTGAGTGCCCGGTCAGCGGCAACCAGGGCCTCCTCGTGTCGGTCGAGATTTGAGAGGGTGAGTCCTCGATTTGCGAGCGCCCCTGCATTCTCGGGCTCGAGTTCCAGCGTTCGGTCATAGGCCGCGAGTGCGTCGTCGTAGCGTTGCATTCTCAACAAGGTCCCGCCGCGAGCAAGGAACGCGCGCGGGAGGTCAACCTGACGCTCAATCAGTTCGTCATAGCCGGCGAGCGCTTCGTCATAGCGCTCAGCAGCCTCCAATTCCATCCCTCGTGTGAACAACGGATTGAGCGGACTCCCCGACCCGTGTTCCCCGCGCCATCGCTCAGCAGGGATCGGCCGTCCGCCGCTCAGCGGGTACACCATCGCTCCGGGCTTCAAGGTTACCGTGCCCCGCTGTGCTGACATCAGCTGGGCGATATTCTCCCCCCAGGGGACAACCACGGGCCAGACGAGTGTGCGACCCGTGGGTGTCGTGACGTATATCTCGGTCGGCCACTTGCCTGCGGGTCCCAGCGACTGACTGGCTTCGACCAGGGCTAGCACCTCGGACATCGGGCGCTTCAACACCCACGATTCGCCCGGCTGAATGGCCACTGGGGGGGCGTCGACAGGCCGAATCGGAACGGCGAGTCGTATTCGCTTGCTTCGTCCGAGAAGGCGGCGGATGCGGTAGCGCCAGTCGACGCGATCAACGAACAGCCCGGCAGCTGTCAGGGCAATCGGCCGCCTGCCGGTGTTCGTAATCGCTAGTTCGGCATCGGGATGCTTGTTGCGGTAGCGGGCGACGAGGCGGGGACGGTCGATGACTGATATGACCACCTGGACGGCGAGAGCAAGCGTACCCGTGATCGCCCCCCACACGGCGATGGGATCGAGATCACCTGCCACTGCACCTGATCTCCCGGTCGGCCGAGCGGTTCTCGATCAGCATGTCGTCAACCTCGAGGCAGCCCGCAGGTCGAAGGTCGCCGCCCCGGCGCCGTTGCCGCCCGCGGTCGTTGGCGACGCCGTTGGCACCCCAAACCACATTTGGCACCCCAAACCACATTATGTCAGCCTGGGGACGGATGACGGCCAGGTCCTCGCGGAGCAAGCGGGTCGGTCTCCACGGCGGCACCGGAACACCCAAGGCCGGGCGTCGGCGTGGCGTCCGGCCACTCAGCGTTACGTCATTCGGGTCCGAGGTGGTAGCCGAGGCGGCGCGGGAGGCGGGAGATCTCGAGGGCAATCCGGTTCGGGCGGCGGCCTGATTCTTCGGCTTGCTCGCGGCGGACGATTGCTTCGCGGATTGCGCGGGCGCCGAGGTAGCGAAACGGTTCCGGGGGGAATGCCCGCGGAGTTGCACCGACAATTGGCAATGAGGCGGACTCGTCGTCGCGCTTGCCGGCGGCGAGCGCGGCCAGGATCCGCCCGCCGAGCACCGACGGCGCCACGCCGTTTCCCGAATAGCCCAGCCCGTAGTGAACGCGCCCGCCGGGCAGCGTGCCGAACCATGGCCGATGGTCGTCGGTGATGTCGATCGGGCCGCCCCAGGCGTCGTCGATGCGGACGTCGGCGAGGCTCGGGAACCAGCGGCGCAGACCCTCCGCGGCCCGGCGCGCGGAGCCCGCGTCATGCGTGAACGCCCGCCCGATCCGACCGCCGTAGCCTGCCTTCCCTCCCCCGCCACCGAGCGCGATTCGGCCGTCGGGCGTCGTCCGCGCGTAGTGGAGCGTGAACCGCGAATCGGCGACGCCCTCGCCGCCGGTCCAGCCGATCTCGGCGACGCGATCCGGGATCGGTTCGGTCAGGACCATGTAGCTCGACCAGGTGACGAGCCGGCGGCCGAACTTCGGCCAGGCGGCGGCCCAGGCGTTGAGGGCGACGACAACTTGGCCGGCGACGATCAGACCGGGTCCCTCGGCCGATGAGGTCGCGACAACGGCCGACGCGTGGCCGCCGCCTTCGAGGCTCACGACGCGCGTTCGCTCGTGGATGACGACGCCGCGCTCCAGGGCGACCCGTCGGAGGCCGCGGGCGAGGGCGGCAGGCTGGACGGTGGCGGCGCGGGGCATGAACGCCCCTTCGCGGAACACGGGCGAGCGGACTCGCGCCGCAACCTCCTCGTGGGTGAGTCCTCGCCAGCGCTCGCCGAACCCGAGCCGCGCGCACGCCTCGACGGCCTCGCTCCAGGCGCCGTCCTGGGCCGGGGCGGCGCTTACCGACACGAACCCGGCCGGCGTGTGCCAGGCATCGACGCCATTGGCCGCCGACCACGTCCCGATCTCGTCGACCGCCTCGTCCATCGCCCGCGCCGTCCGCACCGCATCCTCGTCGCCGAACCGCTTGATGAGCCCCGGCAGCTCGTCCCACCAACCGGTCACGAAGCCGCCATTCCGACCGGACGGGCCGCCGCCGCAGATATCCTGCTCAACGACGACGACTCGAGCCCCCGGCGCAAGAGCCGTGAGGCGGATCGCGGTCCACAGTCCCGTGTAGCCGCCGCCGAGGATCGCGAAGTCGGCGGTCGCGTTGGCAAAGAGCGGCGGCGCGACGACGTCCGCGGAGAGTTCCGGCGGTTCAGCCTCGAGTGCCTGACGGAGCCAATACGAGCGCCGGGCGCCCGGCCGAACCCCGCCGAGCGGATCGGCGGAGGTCACCAGCCGCCGGCGTCGCGAACGAGCCGATGGAGAACCCGGGCGGCGACAGTCCGACGGTAGTCGGCGGTCGAGCGGACGTCGTCGATCGGGGTGATCTCGGCGGCGAGGGCGTCGGCGGCCGCGTCGGCCGCTTCGGGGGTGGGCGCGCGGCCCTCAAGGGCGGATTCCGCGGCCGGGGCCCGGATCGGACGGTCGGCGACGGAGCCCAGCGCGACCCGGACGTCGCTCCAGCCGCTCGAACCGCCGCCGTCGCGCCAGGCGAGGGCGAGGACCACCTTGCTGATTGCCTGGGCTCGGCGCGTCCCGACCTTGCGGAAGCGTGCCTCACGACCACCCGCGACCGGGATCACGATGCGGAGGATCAGCTCGTCAGGCGCGAGCGCCGTACGCCGGTAGGCGACCCAGAACTCCGAAGCGGGGATCGTCCGCTCGCCGCGCGCCCCGCCGACGACGAACTCCGCGTCTAGGGCGAGCAGGACCGGCAGCGTGTCGCCGGCCGGCGACGCATTTGCGATGTTCCCGCCCAGCGTTCCCCGGTTCTGGATCTGGGCCGCCCCGATCGTCGCCGCGGCCTCGACGAGTGCCGGGAGGTGCTCGCGGCACGGCGCCGAGCGGCGGATCTCCGTATACGTCGTCAACGCGCCGATGCTGATCGCGCCGCCATCCGACGAGATCCCGCGCAGCTCGTCGAGCCGCCACAGGTTGAGCATCCGCGCCGGCGGCTCGCCGATCTCACCCGTGATCCGGACCATTACGTCGGTGCCGCCGGCGATCGGCGTGAGGGGGTCGTCGGCCGACAAGTCCGACAGCGCGGCGTATGCCTCCTCCAGGGACCGCGGGGTCTGGATCGGCGGCTCGACGGGCACTCGGTCAGCCCTTTTTGCGGCCGCGGCGGCGGAACAGGAGCACGAGAAGCGCAGCGATGATCGCGAACCCGCCGGCGACCTGGCGGGGGCTGAAGGCGACGCCGTAGTCGGCGTCGGTCGGCGGCCGATCCTCCTCTGGGTCCTCGTCGTTGTCCAGGGCGGCTTGCGCATCGATTTCGGCATCGGCTGCCCGTTCGGCCAGCTCCGTGGGTGTTCGCCCGTTTGTCATCGGTCGCCTCCGGCTGCGATTGCGATCGCCTCGATGATCTTCGTGTAGCCCGTGCAGCGGCATAGGTTCCCGGCGATCGCCTCGCGGATCGCGTCCTCATCGGTGCCGCCGCCGTCGTCGAGGTAGGCGCGGGCCGCCATCAGCATCCCGGGCGTGCAGATGCCGCACTGGGCGCCGCCGGCCTCGAGGAATGCTTGCTGGAGCGGACCGAGGGCCGCGCCGCCCGCCGATGCCAGCCCCTCGACCGTCCGAACCTCCGAGCCCTCAACCTGGCAGACAGGCACGAGGCAGGAGTCGACGGCCGCGCCGTCGACTAGCACTGTGCACGCGCCGCACTCCCCTTCCCCGCAGCCCTCCTTCGTACCGGTCAACCCGAGATCTTCACGCAGGACGTCCAGCAGCCGCCGCATGCCCGGGGCATCGACCTCGACGGGGTCGCCGTTGACGCTGAAGTGAAACGCGCTCACTTCTCGTGCCAGCCGTCGTCGACGCGCGAGTCGTCGGGGCCGGGGCCTCGGAGGGGGAGCGGATCCGTCGGCGCGTCCGGGCGCGGGTCGGTTCCTTCGTCAATCGGCGCCTCAATGGCCGCCTCGACGTCCTCCGCGGCATCGCGCCCGGGCAAGCCGGCCGGCGGTTCGGTCGGCGGCGTCGCGCCCATCGCCGCCAGGATCCGCTCCGGCGTCGCCGGCAGATCGTGGACCCAGGCGCCGGTCGCATCGTGGATCGCGGCGACGACCGCCGGTGCCCCGACGTCCATTGGCAGCTCGCCGACCCCCTTCGCGCCATGGGGCGCCGAGGCCAACGGCGCCTCGACGAGAATCGAGGTGATCCGCGGCGCGTCGAGCGAGGTCGGGATGATGTACGTCGCGAGCCGATCGTTGAGGTAGCGGCCGTCGCGGAGCTTGATTTCCTCGATCGTCGCGTAGCCGATAGCCTGGAGCGTGCCGCCCTCGACCTGGCCCTCGGCCAGCGTCGGGTGGATGACCTTGCCGATGTCGTCGGCCGCGACAACGTCCCGGACCGTGACCTCGCCGCTGTCGAGATCGACGTCGACCGACGCGACGCAGGCCGCCCAGCCGAACGCGGGATAGGCGTCGCCGTGGTAGGTCGCGTCGTCGAAGTGGACGCCCGGGTAGGGCTCGAACTGCTGATCGATGCGGGTCGGGCCGTGGGTCACGGCGTCGTCGCGATAGACCGCGGCGAAGTCCTGCCCGTTGTTACGCTCCTCGACCTGCGCCCGCAGCCGCTGCGCAGCCTTGATGAGCAGCCCACCGACGACCATCGCCGTTCGGCTGGCGACCGTCGGCCCCGAATCCGGCACGATCGCCGTGTCCTGCGGCGCGATCTCGACGTCGTCGTACGCGACGCCCAGCTCCTCCGCGACGAGCTGCGGGAAGATCGTCTTCGTCCCCTGCCCCATCTCCGTGGACCCGGTGAGGATCCGGATCCGGCCGTCGGCGCCGAGCTCGACCGAGGCGACCGACGCGAGCTTGACCTCGCCCGAACCGGTGAAGCCGGCGCCGTGCCAGGCGAGGGCGATCCCGATCCCCGACGCGATTCGGTCGGGCCCGGTCGTGTGCGACGACGTGGGCACGATGCCGGAGCCGCCGCGTCGCACTCGAGAGGCGGTCGTGCGAGCCCGGACGCCCTCGAATTCGGCCGCCTCGGCGGCGCGTTCGAGGACTTCGGAGGCCGCGACGCTGTCTCGCAGGACCTGGCCGGTCGGCGTCGTGTCGCCGACCTGGTAGAGGTTCCGGCGGCGGATCTCGAGCGGGCTCAAGCCGAGGTCCTCGGCGAGCCGGTCGATCTGCAGTTCCGCCGCAAATTCGACCTGTGGCGCCCCGAACCCGCGGAAGGCGCCGTTCGGCGGCGTGTTCGTCCGTGTCGCCCGGGCCCGGATCCGCACGTTCGGGCAGCGATACGGGCCGCCGGCGTGGATCGCGCCGCGGCTCAGGACGACCGGGGTGAGCGTGCAGTAAGCGCCACCGTCCATCACCACGTCGATGTCCTGGGCGACGAGCGTCCCATCGAGCTTGACGCCCGTCCGGTGGGTGACGATCGCGGGATGGCGCTTCGTCGTCGCCGAGAGGTCCTCGTGTCGGTCGTAGATCATCCGGACGGGCTTGCCGGTCTTGCGAGCGAGCAAGGCGGCGTGGATGGCGATGATCGAGGGGTACTCCTCCTTGCCCCCGAACCCGCCGCCGGTCTCCGCCTGGACCACCTGGGCCTGGCTGTCATTGAGCCGGAGCGACCGCTTCAGCGCCTTGTGGATGTAGTACGGGCACTGGAGCGAACCGTGGACCGCCAGTCCGCCGTCCTCGCGCGGTACAGCGATCATCGCGTTGTTCTCGATGTAGAGCTGCTCCTGGTGGCCGACTCGGTACGTGCCCTCGAGAACGAGGTCCGCCTCGGCGAAGCCCTTGTCGAGGTCGCCGGCGGCGATCTCGTAGTGGGCGAAGACGTGGTCGCTGGCGAGCGGGTCGAACTCTGGGGCGAGCTTTTCCGTCCGCACCGTCACCCGGCGGCGGGCAGCCCGCAGCGTCTCGCGATCCGCGGCGGCCAGGAGCAGCAGCGGCTCCGCGTGATGCTGGATCTCGCCACCGACCGGGACGAGGACCGGCTGGTCGTCGCTGATCAGGCTCACGATGTTGTCGCCGGGGATGTCGGCCGCGGTGACGACGGCGACCTTCGACCAGTCGAACGCGGGGTCGAGGTCAATGGCGACGAACCGCGCGCGGGCGTCGGTCGAGCGGATCGTCGTCCCGAACCACGCGCCGGGGAACACGAGGTCGTCGGCGTACTTCGCTTCGCCCGTGAGCTTCGACGGGCCTTCGCGGCGGAGCGGGGCGGCGCCACGGGCACGGCCCGGCGCGATCTCGCCGCGGCGGACGACGAGGGCGTCCGGGGCGCTCCGGCGGGGTGCGACAGGGGTGGTGGTCCGGCTGGGCGGTGTCCGGATCGTCATGCGGCTCGGGTCGACCCTCCTCGGCCGAGACGATAGCACCGCGACCGATCGGCCCGCCGCCGGGGACGGCCGGGACCTCTGCCGCGGCGGTCTGGTACAGATGTATG